>Ga0228535_1001176_pt1 | contig 46281 bp, 42 predicted proteins | sample SJ1metagenome_FD_168457 | JGI IMG/M metagenome (GOLD analysis project Ga0228535, IMG submission 168457) | Enriched culture of PCE-dechlorinating microbial communities from Ithaca, New York, USA - SJ1 | ecosystem: Engineered > Modeled > Simulated communities (microbial... > Unclassified | place... | reverse complement strand
AAAAGTTTGTTTATCCTAGCCTTCGTACTTAAACTTTGGCTGGTTTTTACTTAAAGAGCCGTTGACTTTTACATCAACTTTTTTCGCACTTAAGTCTTGCTGTTCTGTTTTATCAAGATCCTTGGGCTCCCTTTCGAGAACCCCGCTCGCCAGACTGTTTCGTCTAGCGCGCATTGACTATCCTATCACCCTTTGGTCAGTTAGTCAACACGTTAATTTTTTCCAGACCCTTTCAGGTCTTCGGCGCTTAATTCCGGCTTGATTGTAGCCTTGAGTTCTTCAATCTCACCAGTATTTGGCGAACTTCGTCGCCCGGCGCGCAATAGTAATCTTAACATGCCCCTTAACTTGTGTCAAGATATTTTGCCCTATAAATCGGGAAAAATATGAGCGCATTACGCTAAAATAGCCGGTCCCTGTATATTTATTCCAGCCAGGGACCCGTAACCGCTCATTTGTCCGTTTTTACCTGCCTATTATTGGCATTTACCCTGCTATTTACCCTTGCGGATTCTTTCTATTCTTATGGCGCAGTCGGGGCAGACCATTTCACAGATCATGCAGGCAATGCAGCTGTCTTCGTCTTTCGGTTTTACCGTAGGAGTTCCGTATACCCCCAGATCATCCGACCAGATCAGAACGTCATTGGGGCATTTCTCTTTACACAGACCGCATCCCTTGCAATAGGCCGGGAAGATATAAAAGTTGGCTTTCTCCATAGGGGTATCAATTGATTGAAGCTCTTTTTGCATTTAAACTGCCACCCCTTCCTGAAGGGCTTTTTCCCCTAATTCTTTTCCTATCTGCAGTGCGCGGTAGTTGAGCTCGCGCAGCTCCGGATTCTTTTCAAATTTATAGGCCAGTTTGTGATCCAGGGCCTCTTTGGCCGCTGCAAACGGCACTATATTGGAGAGTCCGATGACCGCTCCCATAATAATGATGTTAAACACCCGGGGATGGAGTTCCTGGTTGGCTGTCTCCAGGGCAGGAATTCCTACTATCTTTTTGGCTTCTTTGGGCAGGTCCTCTTCCGGAACCTTGAAGCCCGAATCATATACGAATATGGTATTGCTGTCGGAATATATGGTGGTTCTTTCCACCGCCCGCTCGCTCAAGGCCACCACGATGTCGGCCTTGAAAAATTTGGGAGCGCCGATGCGCTTATCACTAACCTGAATAAAGGCGATAGATACGCCGCCCCTCTGTTCCAGGCCAAAGTTGGGAATATATATGGTCTGCTTATTTTGATTGTAGGCTGCTTCAGCTAGAATTTCAGCTACCGATTGAACTCCCTGCCCGCCTTCTCCGGCCAGCGCTACTCTAATCAGCGACATTGGTTTTATCCCCCTTCCCAAAAGGACTCTTTATTTCCCCTACCGGGAAGTACTTTTCCATATCATCCTCCAAGAAGTGCCAGGTCTGCTGGGCATTGGTCCGCCAGTTGGTCGGACAGGTGGACAACACCTCAACAAAGGAAAAGCCATTGCCCTCCAGTTGGTTGCGCAGAGCGTTGCGGATAAAGCGCTTTAACTGCTTGTATTTGGATACGGTGGCCCGGGCTACATAGGCGCTATCCGGTGTGATGGCGGATATGAACTCCGGCCCTTTGGTGGGATAACCGGTAAGCTCGGGGTCGCGCCCGTAGGGTGTAGTCTCGGTTTTTTGACCGGGCAGGGTAGTCGGAGCCATCTGTCCGCCGGTCATTCCATAGTTGGTGTTGTTGACCAGGATAAGGGTCAGTTTTTCATTGCGGACCGCCGCATTGACCAGGTGCTGGGACCCTATCGAGTATCCTCCCCCGTCACCCATGTATCCCACGGTTACCAGTTCCGGCCGGCTCCGCTTAATACCGACCATAACCGGGGTGGTGCGGCCGTGATGGGTCTGGGTGCTGTCACAGGCGAAAAAGTTCCAGGATAAAAGAGAGCAGCCGATGTCGCAGCCGAATATCGTTTTGTCCTGAATGCCCAGTTCATCTATATTTTCCCCCAAGGCCTTGAGCACGATGCCGTGTCCGCAGCCGGGACAGAACTTGTGCGGTTTAGTTGGTAAATACCATGATTTCGGTGTTACTGGTGCAACCACTTTTGTGCTCCTCCCTTCTAAAGAACGCTTTTCACCTTATTAATAATGTCATTATCTATAATACCGACTCCCGGTTTAAAAAGCGTCTCAATTTTTATGGTCTCTCCATATATCTCCTGCCTGGTCAGCCTTTCAAGCTGTCCATAAGCTGATTCTGCCACCAGAAGTTTTTTAGCTCCGCTCCTGGCGATGGCATCCCTCAACGCCTGCTGAGGGAATGGTCTCAAGGTTATAGGCCGGAAATAGCTGGCCTTTATTCCCTGAGCCCGCAGGGCTTTTACAGCATCATCGGCCGCCCGGGAAACCACTCCATGGGACAGGATTATAATATCGGCATCCTCGCATTCACCCTCCGTCCACTCTACTATGGACGGGCTCAAGGCTTCGTACTCCGCCGCGTGTTTCAATACAACTTCATAGAGCTCTTCTTCCAGGCTGTAAATATTGCACAGATGAGCCGGCTCTCGATCAACGCCGATCTCTCCCCCCAGACCGATAAGTGGATAGGGAGCAACCATTTCAATGCCTTTATCTATAGGATCATACATTTCCATGGGCTCTCTCATTTTAGCCTGATAGCCGTCCCCCAGTACGAAAGTGGGAAAACGGTGCTTCCAGGCCACATTGAAGGCCTTGATAGTGTAGTCGTATATCTCCTGATGGGTGGCAGTTGAATAGACAATTCGCATCCCTTCACCGTTGCCCCCAAAGGTGGTAAGGGTTACCTCCTGCTGAGAATAGACCACGGTGCCTGAAGAAGGGCCGCCCCGCTGCTGAATAACCGCCACCAGCGGCAGCCGCATCGCTTCAGCCATTCCAAAGGGCTCCTGCATGAGCACATTGCCGGGCCCGGCTGTAGCGGTAAAGGCCTTTTTGCCGCTTTGCACAGCGCCGCAAACCGTGAAGCCGGCTGATATTTCGTCTTCGGTCTGCAGAAATTCCCGATTGTATTTGGGCGCCATCCGCGTCCAATAATGCATGACTTCATTCTGTGGTGTGATAGGATATCCGAACATGACTTCCGCTCCGGCAGCCAGAGCGGCCCAGGCAACAGTTTCATTGCCGGTTATAAAAGCCTTTTTTGCGTCACCAATGACTTTATCCATGCTTATTACTCCTCCCGATGAAAATCCCGGATGATAATTTTACCATATTGCACTGGGCATGTAGCGATGAATGTATTTTATCGGTATCTCACATTCTCCCGGTATAATAGCCTTGGCAAGCTTCTGGTCCACTGCCGCATATATGACTTCCATGCCCAATTGGCGTACTGTGTCGCGGATCATCCGGTTTCCCTGGCAGATGATTTCTAGGGTGGTCTCATCTCCCAGATGAGTGTTGGCTATAATACCGTCGACTCGACCCAGACCTTGCAGATAATCAACCACTCGTTCGGGTGAATTGGTCATAGGCCGGGTGTAATTAACTACCGCTAATACTTTCAGCTCCGGTGACTCGTCAGCTCCTTCTACCAGGTTTAAGGTTCTGGCCCCATGTACACCATACCCGATATCCATAATGATGTCTCCCTCATGGCGAAGGACCCATCTGGCTTTCGGATTCAACATGGCTCCGGTCTCCCCCAGTCCGAAGGAATCCTGCCGGGAAAAGCCGATTACCTTCAAGCCCTTACTCTCCAGAAACTCTTTTAAGGGCCTCAAGGTATAAAAGGGCTCTACCGTATCAAGATCGGCCAGCGTAACCTGATGTCCTGCTGCTTTGAGTTCCAGTGCCCGATTAATCGCGATTTCACTTTTTCCGCTCGCATATTCGCCAATAAATGCTTCAACTACTCTTGTGGAATTGATAGAAAAACAACACCTCCTACAGTCTCGCCAACAGTCGATTGAATTTAGTATACTTCAGCCCCAATTGTGCGTCAATAATATTATTCCAACAAATAAATGTTACTCATATTTCCTAAAATATGTTGAATAATACCTTCACAAGATGTTAATAGCTTTTTCCCGTTTATTCATATCTTTTCTTTCGTCTTAATTATTAATCCGTGTAATAAAAAAAAGACCATATCTGGCCTTGTCAGACCGACAACAAATGCATCACAGGCACAACGCCATCAGCTTGAGTCTTATATCGAACCAAGTCTGTTATAAGGCTGTTAATCCCTGTGAGTACCTTTATTGTACGCTCTATAGTTTCCTGTTACTTGATCAGTATTTGAAAGCATATCAACATCAGAATTCCGGGTATTCCCAGAAAACCGGAAATTAATACGGTCACTACATTAATAGGAAGCGCAAAAGAAAAATAACCGCCGATGAAATTCACTGCCACCAGCAGAATTAATCCCAGGACCGAATTTAATAAAAGCTTCCACAATAATTTAATAGGTTTTAAAAAAACCTGCGAAGCGAAGTAAATGACTAGAAGCAAAACCAGAATGCCTAGAATAATGGTGAAGTATTGCATGGCTTTCTACCTGCCTTCGGCTTTTATGTAGCGGGAGCCTGACCCTGATGTGATTTTATGGCCTTGACCAGGAAATCAAACCTTTCCTCGGCAGCTTTCATGGAATAGATCGCATAATCGATCATATCGGGATCTTCAACCCGGGCAAACAGGTTTTGCGCCTCAATAAGGGCTTGATGCGCCTCTTCAACCATTTGCTCTTCCGAGAAGGGCTTCGCTTCCAGCGTTTCGGCCGGCTCATCCACCGGTTTAATCAGACTGCTGACTTTAATGATCAAAGATTTAAAATTCATACTCCACCCCCTGCATATATTCAAGCCTACTTGAAATATATGTTTGAGATGGAAATTTTATGCTATAATTCTCGTCTTCCTTCTATGGCCCGGCGCAGGGTAATTTCATCAGTAAATTCGATGTCTCCACCCACCGGCAGGCCATGGGCTAAACGGGTTATTTTTATTCCTTTGGCCTGTATGATGGCCGCCAGGTAGCGGGCCATAATTTCACCGTCTATGTCGGGATTGAGGGCCATGATGACCTCTTTAAACTCCCCGCCGGAGAGATAGGTCTCCAGCGCCTGACCGTCCAGCTCTTCCAGTCCGCTGCCTTCAAGCAGGCTGGAAGGTTTGTTTAAAACAAAATAGCGCCCTCTAAACCCGCTCTTTTCAATGGCGATTACATTGCTGCTTTCTTCGACTATACAGAGGATTTGGTTGTCCCGGTCGTGATCCTGGCATATTACACAGGGATCAAACTCGGTCAGGAAGCCGCACTGGGAGCAGGGTTTTATCTTTTGCTGAACTTCCACAATCGCCCGGGCCAACTGGCGGGCTTCTTCGGCCGGCAGGCGGAGGATGTAAAGAGCCAGGCGTTGTGCTGTCTTTGGCCCGATGCTGGGCAGCTTCGCCAGGTGATCGATCAAATTTTCCAGAGGCCTGGCCAGCCTCATAAGCATATCTTCCTTTCAGAAAAACGGTTTATAGGCCGGGAATATTGAATCCCCCGGTGATCTTGCTCATTTCCGATGAAACCATGTCCTGGCTCTGGCGAATAGCTTCGTTGACCGCTGTTAAGACCAGGTCTTCCAGCATCTCCACGTCCTCCGGATCGACTGCTTCAGGCCGGATCTTGATGCTGAGCAGTTCCTGCTTGCCGTTTACTTTTACAGTCACCGCGCCTCCACCCGATGATACCTCAACTTCCCGGGTTTTTAGTTCTTCCTGCATCTGGGTAATCCGTTCCTGAACTTTTTTAGCTTCCTTCATCATTTTACTCATTGAGGCTCCCGCCCCGGGGTTGAACTTCATTTAACGTGCCTCCTTATTCGATAATCTCGACGATATCCTCGCCAAATAATTCTTTCGCTTTTCGGACGATGATATCATTATGCTGTTCTTCGTCTAAGAAAATCAACTCCAGCTTTACTTCCCTTTTGAGAATCTGCTTTAGTACGTTCTCTACGATATCACGGTTTCCTTTTTCCTCCAAGCGTTCTTTATGAAATTTGTAGCCTTTGCGAAAACCTACATATAATATATCTTCCCGCAGGCCGAGCAGTTTACCCTGGGACAGCAGGGCATGGGTCGGAATCTTTTGTTCCTTGACCCCGGCCAGCAGGTAGGTCCAGAGTTGGTCTTTCCCCTGCTCTCTTTCTTTTTTATCCGGTCCCGGGCGGGGTGACCGGGATGTCTGAACCGGTTTTTCTTCCGCCGGTTTGGCCTTTTGGAAATGAAACAGGTTGGCCATTTGTAAGAAAGCGATCTCCAAAAGGATTTTGTTGCCTTCACTGAACCGCAGGCGGTCGGCAGCCTCCATCATGATGCGCAGGGCCTCAATCAACTGGCTGGTTTTAACCTGCTTTTTCTGTTCCTCCAGGTAAACCAGGGCCTCCTGGCTGGCTATCTGCAGGCCGGCCTGTTTGCCCAACTGGGAAAAAAGGAGCAGATCGCGCAAATAATAGCCGGCTTCCCGGGCTATTTGCCCGGCCTCTTTTCCCTGCATCAAGGCCTGGTTTAGCTTTTCCACCAGGACGCCGGCATCACCCTTCAGGGCGGCGTCCACCAATTCCGCTAGAAATAAGTCGTCGACTAGCCCCAGCGTGTCAATTACATCTTGCTTGCTTATCCGGCCGCCCCGGTAGGCCTGGACCTGGTCCAGTATACTCAAGGCGTCTCGCAGCCCTCCGTTGGCCCGCCGGGCGATCAGACCCCCGGCTGCTTCCTCCAGCTCAATACCCTGGCTGCCGGCAACCTGCTGCAGGCGCTCGGCTATTTCTTCGGTGGTTAAACGCCTGAAGTTAAAAGACTGGCAGCGTGATCGAATGGTGGCTGGAATCTTCTGCAATTCGGTAGTGGCAAGTATGAAGACCACTGCTGGCGGGGGTTCTTCAATAGTTTTGAGCAGGGCGTTAAATGCTTCGGTGGTGAGCATATGAACCTCGTCGATGATGTACACTTTGGTCTTGCCCTGAGCTGGAGCAATGCGGACTTTTTCCCGCAGATCTCTTATTTCATCGATCCCCCGGTTGGAGGCGGCGTCAATTTCGATCACATCCATGAAGCTACCCTGGTTTATATCGCGGCAGGAAGAGCACTGGTTGCAGGGTTCACCGGCCGCCGGCTGTTCACAATTCAGCGCTTTGGCAATAATTTTGGCCATGCTGGTTTTGCCGGTTCCCCGGGGTCCGGAAAAAAGGTAGGCATGGGCAATTTTATTGTCAGTCACTGCGTTTTGGAGCGCTTTGACGATACTCTCCTGTCCTACTACTTCTTCAAAGGTTCGCGGACGCCAGGCCCGGTATAGAGCGAGGTAAGCCATTTATCATAACCCCCCTTGACTGGCTGTTGAATCGATAGGCTGTCAGCCTGGTTTAGTATTCGGCAAATAGTGCCGATATTTCCTGCAATAATTAAGATAAAAGGACGGCCCTCCCCTTTTTCCAGAAGGTCACGTCCCTTTTTCAGTACCTAGTACTCTGTTAATAATAAATAATTGCCGTGCACCTGGCTTCGAGAATACCTTCCGGGCGTTACTTAAACAGTTAGCTCCATCCAGGCTGCCCCGCGGCACACGGGATTGATTCCTTAGTGCTGCTTCCTTCCGGACCTGACACGGTTCAGAATGTCCCATTGCGCGGGACCCGAATTTCAACGCCACTTATTCAAGCCAGACCCCACAAGATAGACCCTCAGCTCAGGAATTCGACCCTGCTGTAGCGGGTTGCAGGTTACAGGGCACCGCTAATTCCCCATCTAGCACGGCAAAACGTATATCTAGTAAGTACTCTGTTAAACCTAATTCTATATATAATCGTCGGTGAAATTTCCGTATGACTGCGTTGTCGTCAATCGCAATACGTCCAGTATTACTCATTTCTCCGCCTTGTCCTACAAAAATTTCCCTCGCCGAGTAATACACAGAATTAGATTTAACAGAGTACTTTTGTTGCATTAGTCAGTATATTGTACAATCTTTTTTCTTCCTTGGCAAGCGCCCGGAAATGACTTTCATCCCTAATACTACCAGGGTTTAATCCTTTTTGCTGCTGGGAATTTTTTGCTTTTTACGCAGTGGATATAAACTGCTGAGATCAGCTTGTCGAAGCAGCCTGGCCTATGTCAAAATAGGAGCAGGAATATCAAGATGGAGGTTTGCATAGTGCAGATCAGCAGGCTTTGCCCGAGCTGTTTCAGTGAAAAGACCTCAGACGAAACCTGCCCCTATTGCGGATGGAGGAATGGCACCCAGCCCAATTCTCCATTTTATCTGCCTGTTCAGACCATTCTTCGGGGTAAATACCTCCTGGGCAGGGTGCTGGGACAGGGCGGTTTTGGAGTTACCTATCTGGGCTGGGATCTGGATTTAGGAATTAAACTGGCCATCAAAGAATACCTGCCCCGCGAATTTGCCGGACGCAGTACCGGAGATATGACTATTACGCCTTATTCCGGCGAAGCCCGCAACTACTTTGCCAAGGGGCTGGAAAAGTTCCTTGACGAGGCCAAAACCCTGGCCCGCTTGGAAGGCCACCCCAATATCGTGTCAGTACGTGATTTTTTTAGAGAAAACGGCACCGCCTACCTGGTGATGAACTACCTGGAAGGCATGACCCTTAAAGACTATCTCAACCGAAGAGGTACCGCCCTCGATTTCGCCAGCGCCTTCCAAATCCTATCTCCGGTTATGGAAGGCCTCAAGCAAGTTCATGCTTACGGCATTCTACACCGTGACATCAGCCCCGATAACATCTTCATCACCGATACCGGAATCGTCAAAATACTGGATTTTGGAGCCGCCCGCCAGGCATTGGGCGAGCAGAGTAAAAGCCTTTCGGTTATTTTAAAACCGGGCTACGCTCCTGAGGAACAATACCGCAGCAAGGGGCGTCAAGGCCCCTGGACCGATGTTTATGCGGTGGCCGCCACTATGTATCTGATGCTGTGCGGTAAAACTCCTCCGGAGCCACTGGATCGAATGAGTGGAGAACCTATATATACGCCCTCCCAGCTGGGCGTGTTTATTTCCCCCGCCGGTGAGGCCGCCTTAATGAAGGGGCTGGCTGTAAAGGCCGAGCACCGCTTTCAGACCATAGCCGAATTTCAACAGGCTTTGTACGCCGGGTTGACTCAAAGTGCTGCACCGGTATCTTACCCGGCACCGCAACCGGTGCAGGTTGAGCCCCAACCATCAAAACCATTGTTTTCGATTTCCCAGGTTTTTTCTGCCCCTCAGCCAAAAATTCAATCGGCCGCACCGGTTGAAAGGCAACATTTGCCGCCCACTCCTCAAGCAGGCGTTGTCCTCGGTAACAGAAATATAATTCTATTCGCTGCGGCCGGAATTATTTGTGTTTTCCTTATTATAATCGGCGTATACTATTATCAGTCTGAAGAACCGTCCAACCCCAATCAGGCCAGTGTTGCCACTAATTCTATTTCTTCTAACACTTCCAACCAGTTCCCAGCCTCTGGTCCGGAAAAAGTTATTAAAGACTTTTACGACAGTGTCGCGAAGAAAGATTCCCAGGCTCTTAATCCACTTCTAAGCGGAGAGGCTGTGGGGCAATGGACGGATTTCCAGTTCACCTCATCAGATTACAGCCTGTCGTACCGTATAACTGATATACAGAGTGTTACTTCCAACCAGGTAAGGATCACGGCTGAGGTGCAATTGACCTTTGATGACCAGACCAAACATCATTTCCGAGACGTCTGGTTGGTTGAAAATAAGAATGGTCGTTGGACGATCGTGTCACTATTAGGTGAAACAGAACTGTAATTCATTCCAATCAAGATCCAATTTCTTATTTATCCTCTCTCTAGCCTTTTAGTCACAGGTCAGCTCTTCATTTATAAAATAAAAGTAGGCTTTATATCCCAGGATTGCGCCCGGGGTTCAGTTTATTACAACCTCGGATACACTGTCGCCAAATTGATATTAAAGAAGGAATTTGATGAAAACGAGGCGAATTTAACCAGCACTTGATATATTGACGGTATATCTTCAAGTACCCTTAAATTTTAAGCTCTTTTCAAAAGGAGCCTGAAAACCTCGTAGCTGCAGGAGGGAGGTGCAATGTCATTTCGCCAGGTCGGTCCCAAGACATCGGTCCTGGCGCATCCCGATAGGTTGGCACTGACTATTCGTAGGAATCCGTCTTCTGGGAGTGATCTTCATTTTCGGTCTATTTAAAAAAAATAATCCCCCATCTGCTGAAAAGTCGTCTCAAACAGTCTATGCCCAGGTAAATGGCAGGCTGAATATTATTCCGGGAAGCGCGCAAAACATAGGCTCCCGCGAGGAGCAGCAGGATGCTTTTCTTTTTTCCGATATGGAAAATCGAGAGCTCGTTGCTCGCGTCGGTATTGTAGCCGTTTTGGCGGATGGAATGGGCGGCCTCATGATGGGCCGCGAAAGCAGCGACCTGGCCGTTCGCACCTTTTTAGTGGAATACTGTAGTAAAACTACCGAAGAAACCATTAACGACGAATTGTTACGAGCCGCCCAGGTTGCCAATGCAGCCGTTTTCGATATGGCTAGCCGCGCCAACCTAGCCTGGAATACTGGCACTACTCTAGTAGCTGCGGTAGTTGATCTTGACGAACTCTTTTGGATTTCCATCGGCGACAGCCGGATTTACCTGTTCCGCGAAGGAACTTTAAAGCAGCTCAACTGCGATCACAACTATGGCAATGAACTGCAGTCCCAGGTGGAGCAGGGCGCTATCAGTCAGGAAGAAGCCGACAACCATCCCGAGAGGCACGCATTGACTTCCTACATAGGTATGGACTATTTGAGGGAAGTAGACTATAGCGAGCAGGCCCTGCCTCTAAAGGCCGGGGATCGAATCTTACTATGCAGTGACGGCTTGCATGGTGTCCTCAGTGAGGAAGAAATGCTAAAAGCCCTTTCTTTACCCGCACCGGAGGCTGCGGAACTTCTTTTGAACTTGACATTGTTAAAAAACCACCCCTATCAAGACAATGTCACTATAGCCATTCTTGCTTGTGAACTGGCTTCTTAAATTCAAAAAAAGGAGAATCTAATATGAGAAAAAGAACCCTATTGACCAATATTATGCTCTTGCTTTTTTTCCTGGTTCAGTTCTCGTGCCCGGCTCCCGCTACGGCTGATGAAGCCGGAGGCAACATTCAAAATTATACCAAGAGCATTGTTCGCATTGTCACCTTTGATGACCGGGGCAACCCCATAGCATTGGGAACCGGTTTCGCGATTGGCGCCAGTGAACCGATCAAATTTGTGGTCACCAACTACCATGTTGTTGCACCCAACCTCTATGGGGTCTGCATTTTCCGCTCCGCTGACGACCTGCTGCCCGCAGATGTATTCCAGGTTCTGCCGAACTCCGATGTGGCCATCCTGCAGCTGCGCCAGCCCCTTTATCAGATACCGCCACTGGCTATAGGCGATCAGAATATGGTTCAGGCCGGACAGGACATCTATACTCTCGGTTTCCCGGGCGGAGACGTTGCTGACTGGCTGACTTCCTACGCCAAGGACGTTACCATAACCAAGGGTGTTATAAGCAAAAAATCCACCTGGAACGGAACCAACGTGTACCAGATCGACGCTCCGATTAACCCCGGTAACTCGGGTGGTCCTTTGATTGATAAAAACGGAAACGTTATCGGCATCAATACCTTTAAAATGAGAAATAAAGACAACATCAACGGCTCGGTGTTTATCGATTATATGACCGACGTCATGGACAGCCGCGGAATTCCTCTGAAAAAAGCTGATGCCGGCAGTGGCCAGTCTCAGCAGCTGGGCACGGGACAGGGTTCGACCGGTACAGCCGCCGGTGGGGCGGGTGGTCCCACGGATTCTGCCGGCGGCGGCAGCGCTCCTGGAACCAGTGCCACCACAGCCGTCCCCACTTCCAGCAAAGCTGCTTCCAATAATATGCCTTTATACCTGGGCATCGGTGGAGTCGCCGCACTGGCTATCATCGTAGCGGTTGTGGTAATGGCCAGCAAGAAGAAGGCCGCCCCGGTAGCTGCAGGTCCGGCCGTAGCCCCGGTTCCTCCGGTTCAAAACTTTACTCCGCCGACTGCGGCAGCCGCTCCGGTTACCACTCCGATGCCGAAGACCCAGGCCAAATCTAAAGCGTCCCTTAAAGGAGTCTCCGGTCAGTTCGCCGGACAGGAAGTCGATTTCAGCACGGGTTCGGTTACCATCGGTCGCGATCCGCGCCTTTGCCAGGTGGTTTTCCCGCAGTCCGAAACCGATATCAGCCGCAAGCATTGTACGCTTCGTTACGATGAAGCAAGCAATACCTTTACCCTGGAAGACTTCTCTTCCAACGGAACCTTCCTGTCCTCCAACCAGAAGTTGGAGCAGGGTAAACCGGTAACCTTGAAACCCGGTGATCGTTTCTACGTGTCCGATCCCAAACATGTCTTTGAGGTTAAGGTAGGTTAATTGCTATGAAATTTGATGCAGCCGGCATTTCCAAGGTTGGCGGTAAAAAAGTGAATGAAGACAGTTACGCCATTTTCAGCCAGCCTCCCTGGGGTTGCTTTGCGGTGGCTGATGGCCTGGGAGGACACGGGGCAGGAGATGTAGCCTCCCAGGCTGCTATTCACGCCATCGAATCGCTCTTTAAAAGTCGTCCCGGAATGAGCGACGAACTTTTAAGTTCATACATTAATGGGGCCCAGGGTGAAGTTGTTCGCTTGCAGAAAAGCAATCCCAAGTATAGGGCCATGCGGACAACGGTAATACTTTTGGTTAGCGACGGGCAGCAGGCGCGTTGGGCCCATGTGGGAGACTCCCGCCTCTATTTTTTTAGAAACGGGATTCTGTCAGATTACACCTTGGATCAGAGTGTTCCGCAAGCCCTGGTGCGCGCGGGAGAGATAAGCTATGAACAGATCCGCTTTCACGAAGACCGCAACCGCCTGTTACAGGCGCTGGGCAGTGAAAACCCGCCCCGCGTCGAACTGGCCGCAAAAACGGTGGCGGTAAGCAGGGGTGATGCCTTTTTATTGTGCAGCGACGGGTTCTGGGAATGGGTGCTGGAGGACGAGATGCAGCAAGATCTGCACAAAGCAGGTTCCTCCAGCAAATGGTTGGAACGTATGCACCAACGTCTGCTTAAAGCAGCCAAGCCAGGAAACGATAATTATTCAGCTGTGGCGGTCATGATATCTTGATCTGCTCCTGCAGCCTGCTTTGTATAGAGTATTAGTACTCTGTCAACCCTAATTCTATGTATTACGCGTCGAGGAAAATTTTTGTAGGGCAAGGCGGAGGAATGAGTAATACCGGACGTATTGCGATTGACGACAACGCAGTCATGCGAAAATTTAACCGACGATAATATATAGAATTAGGGTTGACAGAGTACTAGATGGGAGGGCAAATGATGCAACTTACCAGGTGTGACAACGGGCACTATTATGATGCCTCCAAACACAGTTCCTGCCCCCATTGCGGTGTGCAGAACCTGGACATTGATTTTCAAAAGACGGTGGCCAAACGGCCCAGCGACGCAGGGGGACGCCCGGCCGAGGCGGCCGGTGGTGGGGAAGGCAAAACCGTAGGCATGTTCCACAAAAAAATGGGGATTGATCCGGTGGTAGGGTGGCTGGTCTGTGTAGTCGGCCCGGATCGCGGCAAGGATTTTCGCATCCACAGCGAACGCAATTTCATCGGTCGTTCAGAGAAAATGGATATCGCGATAACCGGTGATGAGAGCGTCTCCCGCGATAATCATGCCATAGTCAGCTATAATCCGAAGCAGAACATCTTCCGGATCTATCCCGGTGAGTCGCGGGGGCTGGCCTATTTAAACGATGAAGAAGTGATAACCCCCTTGGAACTGAAAGCCTTCGATGTTATTGAACTGGGACAGAGCAAGCTGGTCTTTGTTCCCTTCTGCGGTGACAAGTTTGTTTGGACCCCGGAAGAAACCTCTTCCGAGGAAAAGAGAGAGGATTAAACAAAATATATCAATAAGCTAGCTTGGTTCGAAAACGGGGAGTTGAGATGCTCCCCGCTTATTTCCCCAATCATTCCGTTGGTTATATAGCCCTGCGATTCTTAAAAAACAGATGAAGGGAGTCATGAATATGAGAAAGGCATCTTCGTTTTCGTTGTTGGCCGTACTGCTTGCCGCCGCACTTTTAGTGCCCTTATGCATCATTCCCGCAGCTCCCATCCAGGCCGCATCATCAATAGAGATCGTGGTCTATGGAACTACCTTGTATAGCGATGTTTCTCCCATGATTGTCGGTGGCCGCACTTTCGTCCCCATGAGCCCCATTTTTACCGCTCTAGGCGCTCAGGTTTCCTGGGATCCGGTTTATCAAGAGGTATGGGGCCGGCGCGATACTGACGTTATAGTATTACAGATAGGCAACCGCCTCGCAAGCGTAAACGACATAGTTGAAGAGATGGACGTGGCTCCTTTTATTTACTCCGGGAGGACCATGGTTCCGGCCGCCTTTATCGCTATGGCCCTGGGCGAAGAAGTAAGCTGGGACGGCGTTAACCGCATCGTTTATATTGGCCCGTCAGGCGATTCTTCTGCTATCTTTACCGAGCAGGAAGCAATCTACCGGGTTATATCTGTCGCCGACCTGCCGGATAGTGTCAAGTACCTGGTGGACAGTACCGAACGCCGGGACGGCAGCGATTATTATATAGTTAAAGCTTATGAAGTGATTGATGACGGATATGGGCTCAGTCATACCTCTACTATAGGCTGGTATTATGTGGATATGTATACGGGCGATGTATACGCATGGGATATAACCGATGATTCGCTGCATTTCCTGGGATAAAACGAAGTCTTCCAGAGCTTAAAAGAAGGGGATTACCCGCCGGACAATCCCCTTCTTTTGCTACATTTCCGTGTATACTTAAGCAGTGGGTGAAGTATTCTGCCCGGGCAGCGCTATATTATCCTTTTTCAACATCTTGGCCAGCAATACGTTTACCAATGAAGCGTTGTCGCTTCCGGCGACGATATCGGGGGTAATCTTTACGCTGCCGCTTGATATCAGCTTCATCAATTCAATCATGGCTACGCTGTCCGGGCCGATGGCTTCCCTGGTCCGCTGGTAGGCTTCGGCGGTGGCTTTTCCTATGGCCAGGATCTTTTCGGCTTCACCTACCCCTTCCAGTTTGACCCGGCTGGAATTTCCCTCGGCAATGGTGATCGTTTTGATCTTATCCTGTTCGGCCACCTTAACGCCCACTTCAGCCGCAACGATTTCGCCTTGTTTATTGGCCTGGGCCCGGGTACGTTCCATGTCGATGCGTTTGACTTCGGCTTCCCTCTGCTGAGCGTACATATCCTGCTGCTGGGCGGCAATGACCTTGTTGGTCTGCGTTTCCATAAGGTCCTCCGGGATCTGAATCTGGCAGATAAGCACGCTCAAGACCTCAACATGGTATTTCTCCAATTCCTGCCGCACTCTTTCCAAGGCTTTTTCTTGCTGTTCATGGCGGTCCTGTAAGAATTTCATCGCCTCGGTTGATGATGCCTGGTTCCGGAAACTGCTGTCAATCAGCGGATGAATGACGTTCATGACCAGGTTGTCAATGCTGCCTATCCGGGCCACCATGTAGGGGGCCTGCTCTGGTTGAACCCTTATGACGACTTTGACTCCCACTTTTATAATAAAGCCGTCTTTGGAGGTGACGTTCAAGGGATTAAAGGCATTGGCGGCGGCTTCATCGTCCCAGTCTATGGTGATGTTGGTGGTCTTTACAATGATCGGTATATGGGCCCGCTTGTTGATATAGTAGGTTCCCGGGCCCACTACATCCAGTTGAATGCCGCGAAATCCCTTTTCTACTACATAGGATTCCATCCTTTCCCCGCTCAGATCGGGGTCTCCCACCGCAGCGCTCCGGCCGGGTCTCTTGCCCACGTTGGAAATGACTACGGCCACTTCCCCCTGGTTGACCACCGCCGCAGCATCGAGGTCCACCGAAAACATATATGGGTTTATATAATAGGTGCCTGGTGGCAGAACATCCAACTGGGGACCTCTTTGCCCCTTGCTCTCCAGGAAAGCCGCCCCCTTCTGATAGCTGTCATGACCGGCAACCGAATCGGCGATCAGTTCGTTGGCCGGCAGGGGTTCACCGTCGCGAGCGGTAACCAAACCAACACTTCCCGAGTCGATTACCACCGCTGGGAATTGGGCAACCTGGAACATCCTCTGGTTGATGCGATATTTACCCGGCAAAAGTATATCCAGCTGCGGCCCTTTTTGGCCGCCGTTGCGCAAAAAGCTGGTTCCATCCTGGTAGTTATTATGTCCGCCCACCGACCTGGCCAAAAGGCGTCCCGCATCTATCGGTTGACCGTCGGTGGCCGTAACCACACCCACAAAACCTTGCGGTATGCTGGTGATCGGCTCCAGAGTCACTTTAAAGAGCTTGGTATTGATACGATAGGTTCCCGGAGGTATATAATCGGTTTGGGGGCCCTTCTGTCCTTCATTTTGCAGGAATACCTCCCCATGCTGATAAAAGTTGTGGCCGGGGACGGAGCGCCCAAATATATTGCCGGCCGGAATCGGTTCACCGTCATTCGCTTCGACAATGCCTATGGCATTCTCTGGAATATTCAAAGCCGGCACCAGGGTTATCTTGAACAGGCAAGTATTTATCCGGTAGGTCCCGGGCGGAATGTAATCGACCTGGGGTCCTTTTTGCCCCCCGTTTCGCAAAAAAGCTTCCGCATCCTGATAGTAGTTATGACCTTGAACGGATCGTCCAAAGATCCGGCCCGCTTCCAGCGGGGCACCGTCAATAGCCTCTGCCAGGCCTATGACATCCTCTTGAATGACGATAAAGTTTTGTTTGCTTACAGAATATAGGAAGGGAAAAAATATGTGGATACCCGGTCCGATAGTCCGCGCCTGTACACCTACTTCGCCTTTTTGGGCAATAACCCGGTCGCGGGGAAGCTCCCGCCCGATATATTTTCTTTCCACCACACCGAGCTGGGTTCCACCTATAACCACGATGAAGTTGGAGAGCCAGATCAACAATACCAGCAACACGAAACCCAGGAAATAAATTGCGAGATAAATCAGACTCATTATTAAACCTCCCCTACAGGTGCAGGAACTTATAGACATTAATGATTATCAAGCGACTGCGGCTACTGCCCCCTTTTTTACTTCATTCCGCTCAAATCCCCAGGAAAATGTTAAATTTCTAGTACTCTGTTAACTCTAATTCTTGTATAAATCGTCGAGGAAAATTTTTGTAGGACAAGGCGGGCGGCTCCTTGCCGTCCTGGCACCGCCGCATTAGCCCGTCCTTGGGCGTCAAGGAATGAGTAATACTGGCCGTATTGTGATTGACGACAACGCAGGCATGCGAAAATTTAACCGACGAGTAATGCAAGAATTAGAGTTAACAGAGTACTAGTTAAATATTACCGCAAAAACCACATTATTGGACAGCCCCGGATCAATTCGTGGATTAGTCCCCAAAACCAATATAAAACCGCCCCCTGAGACAAGAATTATGTTCGAGGAGGCGGTTGTCTTCCGGTTTTTTGAAATACAAGGTTTGCCACTTTGCTTTTTTTGTCTACATTGTTTTACATTTTATAACGTGTTCTTTACCAGTTGCTTTATATTATTTGCTTTTTTCGTACCGATCGCGGTATTTTCGAATATAAGCCGATTGTTTTAAACAATCTTACGCATTCTTTGCCATTCTCTTAGATTCACTCCCTGAAGGCCGGCCGTTTAATCAAGAATAACTTATCATTCTATATCTTTCACCAAAAGCACCGGACAATTTACGGTGTGGCTTATGCGATGGCTGACACTTCCTAGAAAAAATTCACTGATAGCACCCTTGCCCCTGCTGCCCATCACTATCAAATTACATCCCTGGGCGGCCTTTTCGGCAATTACCTGGGCCGGACTTCCCCATACCAGTTCATACCGGTGGGTATCCGCGTCTGCTCCGAGCATGGATTTAACGGTCTGTAGAATCTCTTCCCCATTTCTCTGCCATTCGGCAATCATAGTGTCACTCAGCGTTGGAAGCATGGCTCCGCCCATGCTGTAGGATGCCAGGGCCGATAGATCGATCACGTGCAGGAACTGGATACGCCCGCCAAACTTCTCAGCAATGGCCGCACCGGCCTGGACAGCGTTATAGGAGTAGTCAGACCCGTCAACGGGAATCAGAATATTCTTGAACATTTCCCCACCCCCCGCTTGAAATACAGGCCTAAAACCTGCTAAAAAGGTTTAATGGTCCTGCTTACTTTCATTATATATTACATGAACCTCATTTTAGCCTGCGGTCCTTATTATTTAAAGCCGAGTGGTCCTGACCGGTGTAGTAGTTATACCAGGCAGAACTCTGATACAGGTCCCAGTTGGGGGGCGGTAATACCCGGTTATCCAATTCGGATTCTTGCCTATATGCTTTAAGCGCCGCGTAGGCCTTTACCCAGAGGCATTTCCTTTCCCCGGGATAGATCTCACACCAGCCGTTGAAGCTCCCTCCACAAGGGCCGTTGCGCTGTTTCTTGGGGCACCCCGACATGGGGCAGATATAAGCCAAATCGAACAGGGCACAATCCCCGCAGTCTTTACAGTCGTTTCCTATCACTTTGAGCATATGTTCAATCCCATACTTCCGGGGATCTTTTTTGCTGTAGAGACGCTGCATTAAAGGGAACAACTTTTTATCCGGAGTAAAAAACAGGTGGTGCATGAAACGCATCAGGCGCTGATTGAATCCTACCGGCAGTTCCGGGGCAAGTTGGGCACGATTCACCGGCTCGCCGGTATTTAAACCGATTTGTTCATCACGGTGATAGTAATAAAATCCGTTGTCCTGAGGATATTCGAATTCCGGTAGAAAATTAACCCAGTCAGCGCTGAATTCTTCCCCTTTTTCAATAATATACCGGACCTGCTCATATTTAATATTGTGGCCTCCCAGGTGTACTCCATCAAAGCCCATGCCCTTCATAAAGGCGTACATTTTAGCGGCCCTGAGCAGCCGGGCCTGAAGTCCTTTATCTTCAGCGGTCCTTTCCCGGTCCAGATCATTCAGCAGGCGGTCGGTTACCACGCATCCCGGCAGCTGGTTGGCGTTCATCATCTTGCCCGCTCCATAGGGCAGAATGTAAATATTCCCTACTACCGGCATATCCGGTCTATAATCTTTGACAAATTGTAATACTTCATGAAACTTTCGGGCGTCATAACCGAGCTGGGTTACGACAAACCTGGCGCCCGCATCGATCTTCTTCTTCAATTTATAATATTGCGCCATTAGTTCGGCTTCAGTTGCCTTAAAGGGCGACACCACCGCCCCGGCCCAAAAATCGCCGGGCTTATGGGTGGTTCCTTGGGCATCACTGCCAGGCAGTCCCTGGTTCATACCGGAAGCCAGCTCCAATACATGAACCGGGTCCAGATCAAAAACCGGCTGCGGGCGGCCTTTGAATCCGCTGGCCGGATAGTCTCCGGTCATTACCAGAAGGTTTCGGACCCCGGCCCTATCCATAGCGTATAATTCTGATTCGATCTGGTTGCGGTTTTTATCTTTGCAGGTGAAATGAACCAGCGGCTCAATGCCCAGCTTTAATATTTCCATCCCCAGGTAGGCTGCCGACATGGCCGGCCTTCCACCCGGATTATCGGTGAGGGTCAAGGCGTGTACCCATCCATCCCGGGCGGCTTGTTCGGCGGCTTTGATGACTTCTTCCTGGGCTTTTTCACGGGCCCCCCGGCCGGGAACCAGTTCCCAGGTAACGGAGAAGCTGTTTTTATCCCGCAGTGATTCCTTAAACTTGTTGATAATGAAAGTCTCCTCCCCCCGGCCGCTCTACTTCAACTGGCCAATTAAAGCCCTTTTCTCAATACTAGCCATTCCTGCTATGCGCATGAATGGCTGATTATGGGCCTTTTTTTAGTCTAATCTAGATTATATCATAATATCCCGGAGTGTTTGGAATTACAAGCCTAACGCTCATATAGCGGCGCTAAACGCCTATTATCGAGAAATCCTTCCTCCGGATTTGGTTTGCCCCGGGCCGCTTTTTCGCAGGTTCCGTCGAAAAATACTGCCGAACAGTGCTTCCTGCTCTTCCCAGGTCAGCGGGGTGTTGTGCAGGACGGCGCCCACTCGCAGCTGGTAGTCCGGGATCCGGTTATCCGACTCTTGGTCCAGCCATATCAGCGGAGAATCGGAGTACTTTGCCATCATTTCTACGATATTCACCCCGACTGCTTCCAGGGAGTAAGTGCGCCGGTCCGGCTTCCGGCAGATCTTTATCTCCCCCTGAAAGTTGCATTTCTTACAGCCGATACAATGGCCGCTGCTCAATACATAGCCGGCCAGCCTCCTGGCCAGAGAATACAGCGTATTCAGCAGCAACCGGGGCATAAATGATTCCGTAAATGTCCAATTCATGTAAGCTTGGCCCGTCTCCGGCCTCACCGGGAAATCCCGCAGGTACAGCTTGTAGTAGAGAACCAGGGCATAGGCATAGTGAGCTGATAAGGTTCGGTAGGTCGGCGAATAGGGCGGGCAGCCCCCATTGAATCGATATGAATTACATCCTGACTGGCAGGCCTGGAGGGTCTTTTCATAATCGCAGGGAAGGAGGTCAGCTGTAAGGTTAAAGATATTCGCTTCCAGGGGATAGACCTTCTCCCGGGAGCCGGACGTGTAATAGAAGGCCCTCTTTTTGTGAATCATTGGATGCATTAAAGCGCTCCTTGCTTGGCTTTATCCATTCACTTCTCTTATAGATAATTTTAACCGGATTTAAACCCGGCAGAGCTATTATTATTGAAGGTTTACTAAGACCGTTGCCCTTCTTATGAAATAAAAGGAGCTTATAAAAGCATCAGTCGATACTTGTATAAGCTCACCGGTTTGTTAAGCCGTAACTCTATAGCAATAATTAGTGATCTACCGCTACCATGACACTGGTAGCTTTAACTACCGCATATACTTCCTTTCCGGGAGCTAAACCCAATGCTTCTGCCGATGTTTTAGTAATAATAGAAACCAGTTCAACTCCGCCGGGCAATTCAATAACAACCTCGGTATTGACAGCGCCGATTGAAATATTTTTCACGACGCCTTTCAATTGGTTTCTGGCACTGATCTTCATAAATCATCCTCCCCACTTATAATTTTCCTTATATCACAATAATATCACATCAACAAATATGATTTCGACTAGGGAACTTCGTCTATCCCGCCCCTCACTTGCTTTTCCCAAGAACCTCGACGGAGGGGAATTAAACCCGAATGAAGCGGTAAAAATATACCAAAAGCTTGAGGAGTTGTTTATGAGCAATCAAGTAATTGTATGGTCCATCCTGATCTTGCCCTGGTTCAGCCTCTTTTTATTAAAGAAAGATGAGATCCGGCGCTTTATGCCCCTGGCCCTTTTTACCATGGTGGTCACTTCTATCGTCATGGAGGCTGGAATACGCCTGAATTTATGGCAAATTCGAGAGACGACCTTCCCTCTGAATCAAACCCTGTCCTATATTTACGGACTGGCTCCGGTGGTAGCCATCTGGGTTTTCAAGTATACCTATGGCCGCTTCTGGCGCTATATGGCTGTCGACGCCGTATTCAACCTCGGCTTTGCCTTTCTTTTTACCCCCTGGCTGGCCAACCGGGGGATAAAAGATCTTTATACCAGCCGGTGGAGTTTATTCCTCATCGTCACTGCCCTGTCGCTTCTGTTGTATCTGTATCAGATGTGGCAGGAAAACGCCTGGGCCGAACGCAAGGCCCCAGCTTATGAACTGCAGCCGGCTCAAAAACAACTGCCCCGCAGGGACGAAGAAAACGAAGAAGAAAAATAGCTTACATTGCCGCCCGGTATAAATTAATGGTGTCCTCCAGGGTGGGTTTGCGAGGATTATTGAAACCAACGATGTCTTTTATGGCATTTTGTGACAGCTCTTCTATATCTTCAGGACTTACGCCAATTTCTTTTAAGCCGCTTGGAATGCCCAGGTTAGAGGCCAGATCGGTAATAGCTCCGGCAATAACTTCTACCCCTTGGGCCTTGCCGGCCGCCTTTTTGTGCAGGGCCTGACACATCCTGCTTATGCGTTCGTCAGGAATGGCGGGAGCGTTGAATTCCAAAATATGGGGAAGTAAAACGGCCATATTATTTCCGTGAGTTGTTGCGCCGTAGAATCCTCCTATTTGGTGGGCCATCGCATGACCGAAACCTAAACCGGCCGTATTAAAAGCGGTGGCCGCCATAATACTGGCAAACATCATTTTCTCCCGGGCTTCCAGGTCGTTGCCGTTGTCATAGGCCCGGGGAAGGTATTGAACAACCATCTCCAAAGCCCCCAGAGCAAGTGCGTCACTTATTGGGGAGGCTTCAATGGACACATAGGCTTCCATCGCGTGGGAGGCTACATCCATACCTGAACCGGCAGTTACGTCCCGGGGCAGGGAGGTCATAAAAAGGGGGTCATTCACGGATATATAGGGGGTCATCATCGGGGAAGAAATGGTCATCTTGACCTTCCTCGTTTCATCGGTGATGACTGCGGACATGGTTATTTCAGCGCCTGATCCGGCGGTTGTATTGATGGCTACCTGGGGAATAGGCAGTTTGGTGACCTTATTCCACCCCTCGTAATCGATAATGGAACCCTCGTTTGTAGCAACTGTGGCTATGGCTTTGGCGCAATCATGATTGGTTCCACCGCCAATGGAAATAACGAAATTGTAGTCTTTTTGAATATCCATTACACTCTGGTCGCAATAGCCCAGGCCATCCTCCACAAAAGAGACGGTGGGGTTAGGGTGCTTTACCCCATCGAATATATCATAAGTTATAAAAAGGCTTTTTAAGATCTTTTCAACATTTTCAACATAGCCCAGTTTAATCATGTTGTGATCGGTTACTATTAACGCCTTGCTGAGCTTCCAGGACAACAGCTCATTGGCAAGCTCCTTAACAACCCCCATCCCGATCAGGTTGGTTTTTGGCATCCAAACATTGTGGTTGTTTTCCAAACAGCCGACCTCCGATGTCAATTTTGAAAATAGTATATACGCTGACTCATATTTAATACAGTTTGGGTGCATCATTCATAAAAAATAAAAGTGACCGTCGGAGGTAAGCCGATGAGGATATTTTGGGTATGGGGGTATTCTCGCCTTTGCCTGGCCCAGCAGATCAGGGCTTCCTGTCCATTGACAGCCATATGAACTGTATTCTGACGCCTTCTTTTAGCCTTGGGTTAAATATCAATTCCGGGAAGCCAGTGCTTAATCAGGTTGCGCAATTGCTGGGAATTGAATGGTTTACTCAAGTAATCATCCATTCCTGCGGCCGCACATAGTTCGCGGTCTTTTTCTAAAGAACATGCGGTCATAGCCACGATGGGAATGTGGCCGTCCTGTTCCAGTTCGGCGGCCCGAATAGCCCGGGCCGCTGTAAATCCATCCATTACCGGCATATGGCAGTCCATCAGTATCAGGGCATAGTTTTCTTTAATAGCTGCCTTTACCGCTTCTTCGCCGTTGCGGACCTGATCTACGGTAATTCCCAGCTTGTTTAACTGGAGGTCAACCACTTTTCTACAAACCGGGTCATCTTCTGCCAGCAAAATGCGGCATTCTGTTCTCCTGTCGCCAGAGGCCAGGGCCCTGCCATTCACATGCTTGTTGTATGTGTAAACGGGGACCTCTTCTTCCCGGTTAATAGAGGAAACCTCTTTAAAGGGCAGTGTAAACCAGAATGTGGAGCCCTGGCCCGGTTCGCTTGCAAATCCCATCATCCCTTTCATGAGGCTAATCAATTCGCGGCTTATTACCAGACCCAAACCCGTCCCGCTGTAAATCCGGGTAGTGGAATTATCCACCTGGGTAAAGGGAGAAAATAGCTGCTCCTGATCTTCCCGGGCTATCCCTATGCCGGTATCGATGATTGCAAAGCGAATCAACAACTCAGCCCCGGTGCGCTCCTCAGGGGCTACCTGCAGAATAATCCGCCCCCGGTCGGTAAACTTAATGGCATTTCCAATCAGATTCAACAATATTTGAGTGAGGCGCAGTGGATCACCGACTAAATATCGGGGAATGGCCGAGTCTGTCTGGGAAGTCAGGCTGACTTTCTTTTTATCAATCTGGACTGATTCTAACCGGACCACGTTCTTCAGCAGTATGTCTAAGTCAAAAGGCCTTTCTTGTATGGTCAATTTGCCGGCCTCTATTTTCGAAAAATCCAGAATTTCATTGATAACGTTAATAAGGTGCAGTGATGACTCGTGCACCGAGCTGGCAAACTCCCTCTGCTCCTCATTTAGGAGTGTATCAAGGAGCACTTCGCTCATGCCGATAATTCCCGCCAAAGGGGTTCTGATCTCATGGCTTACATTGGCCAGGAATTGGCTTTTGGCCTGGTTGGCTGCATCGGCTGCTTCACGGGCTTCCCGTAACTGTTTATTCAGCAATTGCAGTTCGGCGGTTCTTTCATCTAACTCACCAGTCACGGTGTTTACTAAACAACTCAATGATCTCAATATTTCGATATTGCGATCAGCTAGATTATCTCGGTTGGACGTTTTTTCACATGCAGGCCGGGTACTAGAAACTTCCGTTATGGATTCCGTCCTCGAATGTTTTTGGCTGACGCCCGTTTCAGCCAGGGCCAGGGTGGTCATAGTGGAGTTTAACAACTGATTTCCGAAGAACTCGCCGCTGGTGAAAAAACCGGCGGTAGGGGCGATATTTTGCAGGGGAAGAGTTTCTATCTGAGCAGATTCCTGGAGAAAGCCCCGCCTGGAAGCGCAGGAATAGACAAAAATGCTTTCAACCGGCTGCTGCTGAATTGTTCTCAGCAGGTTGTCGATTTGCTCCAGAATCATCTCTACATGACCAAAACTAAGGCGCACCCTGGCCCCTTCTTCAATATCCCCAAAGAAGCCAATCGAATTGTCATCATACTTTAAAAATGGGTTCCTGGCAACGATTAGCCCTGGCTGGTTTATGGTCAAGGGGAATTCAACAACTTTAAAAATATTGGAGTTAGTGTTGATCCCCAGGTAACGGCGGTATATTTCAAAGGCGGGCAGGTGATCAATTGTATATACCCGCGACCCCTCTGCCCTGGTAATGGTCATTTCCTTGCCGATGGGCTGCCAGCCCAGGTGGCTATGGCACGAAACACTTAACCCGTCACTCTCAATAACAACGCCAGCGACACCACAACTGCTGATATTTTCATCGCACCACACCAAGCACTCGGTATTGGTGCGGTTGTCTCCCGCACAGCCTCCGGCAACAGGCAGACTGGGATTTATCGCCTGGATCCCTTTTAATACTTGGCCGGCATTCAATCTCAAGCCGGTCGCAAAAAGGATCAGCGCTCTGGCTTTAGAACTATTTGCGTTACCGGCTATTTGCCTTCCCAGCTCATGGTCATCGATACCATTTTTTTCGACGAATACCGTCTTGAGCTCACTATCCTGAAAAGCAGAAAAAGAAAGCACGGTCTTTAATCCGCTGACCAACCCGTTCATAATCTCGCCGCTGGTGGTTGTCCCGATAATTTGCGCATGGGGAAGCAGTTCGCGCACCTGCCTGGAAATGCTTAATAAATAATTCGCATCACAAATACCGCTAAAGACCTGAACCAGGACTGAGCGGCAGTCTCCGGAGGACAGAAGACGATCGTTATCAGCTACGAAATTCTTTAGACCTGCTTTATCCACATAATAGGTATTGATTGTTTTCAAGAGCCCTCTCCTCCAAATGCGTTAAAAACAAATCGGAAATCAGTGTGAGCCTTTCCAGAAGGGCTGCCGATCCGGTTTGGATGAATGTCTCAGGATAATCTTCTCTTCAGTTGCTATATAGCAATACTACCCACTGGGGGATTTCCCTATATCATTGCCCTCAGGCTGCTTTATCCGGTATGCGATTCCCTACTTTCGGTAAGTATTCTGTTCTTTATCGTCTCGGTTTCTTCATTGTTTAAACGCCTAACAATACTTACCTCTGAAGATCTGTTAAGATCAATCTCAAACTTCGGCTTGATAAAGGCACCTGTATCATCAGCAATAACTGTAATGCGCGGCCGGGCTTTGTTAAATTTGGTCACCGATCTAACCACTGCAATATAACCCGTATTAAGAATTAATAAGCTGCCTACAGGGTATAAGGCTATATTAGAAGAAAAGGCTTCTACAATTTCACGATCAAAATGCATGCCAGACAGATTTCTTATTTCTGTCAATGCATCAGTTGTAGTGCATCCCGAGCGGTAGGGCCGGTCAGAAATCATTGCATCAAAAGTATCGACTACCGCCACAATCTTTGCATAGTCCAATATCTGCTCTCCTGTCAACTGCCTGGGGTAACCTGAGCCGTCAATTCTTTCATGGTGCTGATAAGCTACATGGGCAACGAGGGATGAAACGTTACTCTGGTTGTGAAGTATATTAAATCCCACCTTAGGATGTAGTGTAATTTGTTTTCGTTCAAGTTCGGTTAGTGCTTCTGAGCTACTAATTATTGCAGGATCTATCACTATCATGCCAATGTCATGAAGTAAGGCTCCCAGTCCCAAATCGGCAAGTTTGGCTTCTGTATAGCCAAGAGATATCCCTGTCATCATTGCATAAATCGCCACATTGATTGAATGATTGAAAATGTAATCACTGAATACATGTATATCTTCCAGTTGAAGGAGATGATTTCGATTGCTCAAAATGCTTTCCAGCAACATTTCAACGCTCTTTTTAAAAGCTGCTATATTAAGCGATTTGTTGATCGAAAAGCTTTTTAAAGACTTATGTAGATTAGCCGTTACTGCTGCTTTTACCTCTTCAGCAACAACATCGAGAATTTCTATATCGTCCAGGCCATCTTTTATATAAACTGATCCTACGCCCAACTTGGCCAGCCTTGATATATATGCATCCGTCACTTCTGTATTCTGGGCTAGCAGGGTTTTCCCTTCCGATCCAATAACTGGGCGTGCGGTAATCATACCCGGTTTTACTTGGTCAATAGTAATCCTTTGCATAACTATTCTCCTTTTGTCTTAATTGTTTTTAAAAATTCAGGTATGTATCATAATTTACCAATACGACAAAAAAAGACAAAAACCTCTCTAGTTTTTCAAATTAGCTGTTTAGGCTATCCGTCATTTCTCTCCTAATAGTTCACATAAGACATGAAGCCTGAAATAAAGAGTAAGCGATCGAACTGCACGCCTTTGAGATTCTGGCTCCCTACTTATTTTACGTTCTTCTCCGCTAATTGACAAAATATGTGTAAAATACGTATAATTATGCCGATGTACTTTTCCGGTAAAAAAAATAAACTTGTGGCATACGAAGAACTCTGTTTCAGATGGCTCCAAAGAACCAATATTTTTGTGAATTGCTGTTGTGGCAATGTCATAAACATATTGGTTTTTTATTTAAACTGAACCAAATAAAAAGTCTTCCTAATGATATACCGGTGGGTTGCGAGGAAACCATAAGGGTGGCTTCAAAAAAGACCAATATTCTTAAGACTTAGGAGCTGGGAAACCAAGTCTAAAAGTCTAAGCATATTGGTTTTTTATATGGAAAGCGAGGTGATGATAACTCTTTCCCCTGTTTTTATTATCAACAATTCTGTGGAGGTACGATGATGAATGATGCTGCAAAAACCTTGGAAATTCTCGATGGGAAGAAACCTCAATATAAAATTGTCCCCGAATCGTTTAATAAATTTGATTCTGTCCCGAGTATGAGCAACCAAGAACTGGAAAGACAATTACGACTCTATGCAGAAGCAGAACTTAACTATAATAATCCCAGGAAGGGCATCGGAATTATTTTTATCGGCTTTATAAACATAATCTAAGGGGCGGCCATTTCAAATTCGACTGCTCCAGGGCTGGTCTCCCGATTGATGACCAGCATGGGTTTTTCTGCAAGGCGCAGTCCTTTTAATCTGACGCTGGGGGAGCAGCATCCTTATTGGTAATAAACATAATGTAAGAACAGAAACAGACCAGGGTATTGTCTTCATCGTATATCCTCACTTCACTGCTGCCGATCTGCCTACTGCGATGCACAGCGGTGGCAACTGCTTTGATTTTTCCCGGTTTGGCCGGTCTGACATAGCTAATATTAGAATTTAAGGTTACGACCAACTTTCCGAACGATATTATTGATACTCCGGCGGTAATATCTGCCAGGGTCGAAAGGCTCCCCCCGTGAAGGGTGCCCATAAAGTTTCGATGACCCGGATTGTAGTCAAGTTCAGCTTCCGCATAGCCTTTCTCCATTTTCAATATTTTCATGCCGTTGTTTACGCTGAACACATCCTGGTGATTGAAATATTCTCGAAATTGCTCATAATCCATATTTCACACACCTCATATTGACACTAATCGAAAATAACTCCTTTGCAAATGTCCCCGGGTCCAGACATATCGGTACGCGCTAATTTTTTTTTGGCTTCAGGGTAGGCTAGCATGCCTCTGAAAAAACCTCTAATATTTTATTAACGAATTGCTTTTATTTCACGACTTTTCCCAGGATCCTGTCATAAGGAATAGGCCCTATACTCCTGCTGTCTTTACTACCTGCCCGGTTATCTCCCATTACGAAAACATTTTTATCAGGGATTTTCCATACTGAGTTGCCGCTGGATTCCGTGCTGTTCTGTTTATTTAGATAGTTTTCCGTTATTTCTTTTCCATTTACATAGACCTTTCCATCTTTGATCTCGATCTGTTCTCCGGGGAGTCCTATCACCCGTTTTATCATTGCAACGCCACTCTCATCCTTGAAGACGATTATATCGCCCCTTTGTGGCTGTGAGGAAACGTAAGCCTGGGTATCCACAGTTACCTTTTCACCGTTCGTAAACGTCGGAACCATTGAATCTCCGCCGAACGACATTTTTTGTGTGCTGCCGTTACCGCTGGATTGGCAACCCAGAAGCAATATAAGCATCAGACCACACAAAGCGCCAACCATTATTTTGCGCATTTTCTTCTCTCCTTTTTATTTATCCACCTTTCGCCATTTAACCCCTTGGATCATTACTTCCGTATCTAAATTCTTCAACATCTAAATGGTAAGTCCTTCCGATTCAGTTAAATAACCAGAGCAGGGCTTAGTTTAATAGAGACTATTAGTTATCTATTGGGCATAGGAGCGCGGAAATTAATAATTGCATGTGGAAGGGCAAAAAGTTATTTAAAGACGGTGTTGACCCCAAGTTAGTCTTGAAAATGCTGACTCTGCTTGCGGACGCATTTACGCATCGACTATCAAGTAAAACTGACATTGATTTTGGTCAATCCAATTCGTCGCGGCCCCAAATATTAATACTATTACCGTTACCCCAGGAAATATCAAAACAGAAGCCAGGAAATATTGATACTTTCCGCTGACGCATGATTATCCTCGGCAGATCTCGCCTTCAACAATCAGATTTTAATATTCAGTAATAGTGCCTTTCCCGTCAAAATAAACCAAGTCGCCATCATCATAATTCCAAATCGCCTGGAAAACCGTTGGTTTGTTGATACCGTTTATTTCCTTATATTCTTTACAAACCACTGACCATTTTACTTTTTCACTCGTACCCTTTGTTGAAGTGGCTTCCCTGTCCTCTGTGGTAAAAGACAGCATTTCCCCGCTTTCACTAAATGTAAAGATACCGCTGGCTGAGATGCTATAAAAAGATATCGTAGCTTTCGCATGTAAATCATCAATTGTCTCCCAAACGATGTAATTCTGTAAAGCTGCATAGGGAACAAAAAGACTCTCTGATAAGAAAGTGACCAGGCTTGATTTATCCATAGCCTGGCCGCTCTGATGAAACAGGGTGAAAAGCTTTGCTATCCGGCCTTTCATTGAACCGTTTCCATCGATATAAGAATCCAACCCTTCAAATGGGATTGTGTACATGGAACTGTCAATATAGGCGATCCGGTTAGGCTTATCCGCAAAATTGTACTGGGTGTAGTCGATCTTGATTGGTGATTTATTCTTTCCGAATGAAAAATCAACATCTTTATAAACAATTTTTATATAGGACATTTGGGGCTTACCGATATAGCCGCAATATCTGAAATACTTCTGAACAGGCACCGGCAAGCCGGCAATATCTTCTTCTCTGAATACGCCTTCAATATGATCCGTTTTTGCTGTTAGATTAGCGACCATCAGATTAAATTCCGATTTGGTCTTTGAAAAGGGTATATTGAAAAATACGGTTATGCTTCCTATTATGATGAGAATTCCAATTACGATAAACATTCTCTTTCTACTCCTTTTTTTCATATCATTCTCCTTGCCAGCCATTAATCATAACCATCATTAATTCAATATTTTCTGCCAATCTGATTAAACCTCTGTAAACATCGCTGGTTAAATTAGTATCAAATCCGGTAAAAAGTTTATCTAGGAATTCTAACTCTCTTTGGCTTCGTTTAGCAAAATACTCAGTACACTTTTGAGTTAGGGTAATTCGTAAAGCCCTCGCATCATTTTTGTCCTTTGTTATTGTGATATATCCTCTTTCATCTAAAGCAACTGCAATTCGTTTTGCATTTTGACGGGAATAGCCAATAAAATTGGCCACCTCACTTACGGTTGGCGGCTCGCTAAATTTTGAAACACCTAAGATAAAAAGCCATTGTTTAATAGTGATGTTTTCATCAAATGCATCCCCGAGCACCTGTAGTTTATTGGATAAGGCAAATATTGACGCGAAAATATACGCTTTTTGTTCTAATTCATTCATTTATAATCCCTCCCAGAAATAAGGGTAATATGTTACCTTTTAATTATAGGTAACATATTACCCTTTGTCAAACATATTTTACCGTCTATATATTCCCGGTAATTGACTTTCTATTTCCTTTTTATCGGTTCCCTGGTGGACGCACGGCTATTCCAGAAAGTTAAAACCGGCTTCCCTGATACCTCAGGAAAGCCGGTATATTGCCTAGTGGCGGAGAGAGCGGGATTCGAACCCGCGAGGGCGCTATTCACACCCTACTCGATTTCCAATCGAGCGCCTTCAGCCGAACTCAGCCATCTCTCCACAATAATATAGAGTTGTAAAACTATATAAATTATCCTCGGCGAGGCTCTCTACTGGCGGAGAGAGTGAGATTCGAACTCACGAGGCGGGTATCAGCCACCTACTCGATTTCGAGTCGAGCGCCTTCGACCTCTCGGCCATCTCTCCTCAAATCAGCAAAAAATGCTGAGAGCAGTTCTGCACACTCTTCTTTTAGCACCCCTGCCTCCACCTTGACCTGGTGGTTCAAAGCCGGACAGCGTACTATGTCCAGAATCGTCCCGGCTGCTCCTGCTTTGGGGTCTCTGGTCCCGTAAACCAGTCTGCCCAGTCGTACATTGACCATAGCGCCAGCACACATGGGACAGGGCTCCAGAGTGCAGTACAGGGTTGCCTCCTGCATACGCCAGCCGCCTGTTTGCCGGGCGGCTCTTTGCAGGGCGAGGATTTCCGCGTGAGCGGTGGCATCCTCCTGGCGTTCTTTTTCATTTCCGGCCCGGGCGATTACCTGACCGTTTTGAACCACAACCGCCCCTACCGGTATTTCCCCCCGAGCGGCTGCTTCACGGGCTATGTCCAAGGCCATGCGCATGTAGTCTGCATCCCGCATGGTATTTCACCGCCATAATGGTGCGCCCGAAGGGACTCGAACCCCCGGCCCACGGTTTAGGAAACCGTTGCTCTATCCGACTGAGCTACGGGCGCATGATCTGCGCTAAGGGATATATTAAAATAAATGGCGCGCCCGGCAGGATTCGAACCTGCGACCTCCAGATTCGTAGTCTGTTACTCTATCCGGCTGAGCTACGGGCGCTTGTTGTATTTATTTCTATCACTGAAGTGATAATAATCAAGTGGCGGAGAGAGCGGGATTCCATCGCTCCTGCGCCATCACGGCGTCCGCGATACTAGGCCGTCTGGCCGTCGGCCGCTCCTTGCCATCCTTGGCACCGCGGCACTAGGCCGTCAGTGGCCGTCGGAACCCTATCGCGGGTTCTCACCCACTTCTCAAAAACTTCTTACGAAGTCCTATTTTTTAATGGCGGAGAGAGCGGGATTCGAACCCGCGATAGAGCTACAAACCCTATACTCGCTTAGCAGGCGAGCGCCTTCAGCCTACTCGGCCATCTCTCCGTGTCATACCTTAAAGGAATGATCTGGCGGAGGAGGTGGGATTCGAACCCACGGAACCCGCAAAGGTTCAACGGTTTTCAAGACCGCCTCCTTCAACCGCTCGGACACCCCTCCGAATAAAGGCTTCTTTTCTATGCCCAATGCAAGGGAAAGTATATCACAGGGGTCGGACCCTTGTCAATAATTCTAACGGCCTTCCCTTGTAATCTTATCCAGTCCGCCCATATAGGGACGCAGGACTTCTGGAACGACGATTGACCCGTCGGCCTGCTGGTAGTTTTCCAGGATCGCCGCTACGGTCCTGCCCACCGCCACCCCTGAACCGTTCAGGGTATGAACGTACTGCGGCCGGGCTTTGGGCTCGGGCCGGTAGCGGATATTGGCCCGGCGGGCCTGGAAGTCTTCACAGTTGGAACAGGACGATATCTCCTTGTAGGTATTGTAGCTGGGCATCCAAACTTCCAGGTCATAGGTTTTTGCCGAAGAAAAGCCCATATCCCCGGTGGAAAGCAGCACCACCCGGTAGGGCAGCCCCAGCAGCTGCAGCACCTCTTCCGCGTCAGCGGTCAGTTTTTCAAGTTCCTCATAGGAGTTCTCAGGCCGGGTCAGCTTAACCAGCTCAACTTTATTAAACTGGTGCTGGCGTATTATGCCCCGGGTATCCCTGCCGGCCGCTCCTGCCTCGGCCCGGAAGCAAGGCGTATACGCCGTAAAGTATAAGGGCAAATCGGCGCCGTCCAGGATTTCCTCCCGGTGCAGGTTGGTCAGAGGAACTTCCGCAGTGGGCACCAGGTACATTTCCCGGCCCTCTATTTTAAACATATCTTCGGCAAACTTGGGCAGCTGCCCGGTTCCCATCATGCAGTCGGCGTTTACCATAAAAGGGGTCCATATTTCGCGGTAGCCGTGCTTGGAGGTATGAACATCCAGGTAGAAATTGATAACCGCTCTCTCCAGGCGGGCTCCCGCCCCTTTGTATACGGTAAAACGAGCTCCGGAAAGGCGGGAAGCCCTTTCAAAGTCCAATATATCGAGCCCCGGCCCTAAATCCCAGTGGGCCTGAGGTTCAAAATCAAATTTAGGGGGCTCGCCCCAGCGGCGCATTTCAAGGTTGCTTTCCTCATCAGGACCCACGGGAACGGATTCATGGGGCAGGTTGGGAACGTTTAATAAAATGGCGTCCATGCTCGTTTCCAGTTCTTTTACCTGATCGTCCAAGGCTTTGATTTCCTGCCCCACCTGGCGAACCTTGTCCTGCAGTTCGCCTGCGTCCTGACCGGCCTTTTTCAGCTTCCCAACTTCCTGGGAGGCGCTGTTGCGAAATTTCTTCAGGTCTTCTACTTGAACCAGGATCTTACGCCACTGGCGATCCAGGTCCAGGAATTGATCTAAGGCCCCAACCAGGTTTCTCTTTTTTAATGCTTCTTCAACCTGCTCGGGATGGGACCTTATGTACTTAATATCCAGCATAGGCCATCCTCCCATCAAGTAGTTTTCCAGCGCCTTTAGCGTCTGGCTTTGACCGCCCTTTAGAAGTTTAACAGCTTGGGTTTGCTGATAATCCCATCCAGATCGGCCAGCTTTTCCAGGATTGCTTCTTCGACTTTGTTGTCAACATTGAGCACCATGATAGACGTTTCCCCTTTAACGTGGCGGGCCACTTTCATCCCCGCGATGTTAACCTTGAAGTCTCCCAGAGCAGTGGCAAAGGGGCCTATTACCCGGGGGCGATCTTCTATTTCCACAACGAGTACATAGCCTTCCAGTTCGGTTTCTATCTCGTATCCTTTGATTTCGACCAGAAGCGGATTTCTGGCCCGGGACAGGGTTCCCGCCACTTCCACGGTGTGGTCGTGATTGAATACCCGGGCGGAGATAACGTTTTTATAGCGGCGGCTGCTCTGGGCTTCCTTTTTCTCGAAAACCTTTATGCCGCGATCCTGGGCCATCAAACGGGCATTGACGTAGTTGACCTTTTCCCACATGATCGGTTCCAGCATGCCCTTTAAAAAGGCTATGGTCAACATCTCCGTTTCATTGGTCGAAATAGGGCCGCTGTATGTCAGTTCCACCTGGCTGACCGGAGCCTTTTCCAGCTGAAAATATATCTTGCCCATCTTTTCGGCCAGGGTAATGTAGGGACGCAGGTACTCCAGTTCTTCACTCAGCATGGTCGGAAGATTGACTACATTGGGCACTATATCGCCACGTAAGGCTATTATGACCTGTTCGGCGATGTTTTCTCCCACCCGCTTTTGAGCTTCAAAGGTGTCGGCTCCCAGGTGGGGGGTGACCACTACATTGTCAAAGGCAAACAGCGGGTTCTCCGTGGCCGGTTCCTTTTCAAAAACATCCAGCCCGGCGCTGTGGATTACGCCTTCTTCCAATCCTTTAACCAGGGCGGCTTCTTTGATGATGCCCCCGCGGGCGCAGTTGACTACCCGCACTCCTTGTTTGGCCAGAGCCAGGATCTTTTCATCGAGCATGTGCATGGTTTCTTCATTTCTCGGAGTGTGAACCGTGATAAAATCAGCCTGTTGCACCAGCTCCTCCAGGGTGTTCATCTTTTCGGCTCCAAATCTCTCAAATCTTTCATCGGCGATGTACGGATCGTAGGCGATTACCCGCATGTTAAAGGCCTTCAGGCGAGTGGCCACCATGGACCCGATGCGCCCCAGCCCTACAATGCCCACTGTTTTTCCGTATAGCTCCACTCCCCGGAAGGGTTTGCGGTCCCAGGTTCCGCCTTTGAGATAGTAATTGGCCCAGGCGGTTTTGCGGGAAGAAGACAAAAGCAGGCTGATAGTCTGTTCGGCGGCCGATATGGTGTTGCTGTCCGGAGTATTGGCTACAATAACTCCCACCCGGGTGCAGGCGTCAACATCAATGTTGTCTACCCCGTTGCCGGCCCGGCCCACTATTTTTAAGCGGGGCAGCCCCGCCTTGACCAGTTCCTCGTCCACTTTGGTCACGCTCCGGACTATGAGGGCATCGTATCCGCCAATTATTTTAAGTAACTCTGCACGGGAAATACCATCCCGGTAGTCTACATCCAATTCGGTTTTTAAAAGCTCAATGCCTTCATCCGCAATCCTTTCGGTAACAATTACCTTCTTTTTCTCCACTGTATATTCTCCTTTCTGGCCTTTACTTGCTGTGCATTTGATATAAGAATCGTTGGGCCTCATTGATCCCGGCCCCTACTTCGAGGTCGTAGCCGTTCTTTTTCAACACGATCTCCAGGGCCGCTATTACTGAAAGCAGGTCGAGTTCTCTAATATAACCCAAATGTCCGATGCGGAAGATCACATCGTCCAGACTTAGCTGTCCACCGGCCATAGCGATATTGAACTCCTCCAACAGTATCTTTCGCAACTGGTTGGCTCCGCTCCTACCCGGGGCAATAACGGAGGTAAGGGCAGTCGACGCGCAGTGTTCCTCGGCCAGCAGTTCCAACCCCATGGCCCGCATGGCCGACCGGATCATGTTGCGGTAATTAAGGTGTCTTGCCAGGACCTGATCCAGGCCTTCTTCAAACATCATAGTCAGGGCTTCGGCCAAACCATAATAGAGAGAGATTGGCGGTGTAACTGGATTTTGCCCTTTCTCCAGGTATTTCATTCCCAGATCCAGATCCCAATAGAATCTGGAATTGCTACAGGTCCTATGTACTTCAAGAGCCTTTTCGTTAAAAGCCATGAAAGACAGTCCCGGCGGTATCATAAAAGCCTTTTGGGAGCCGCTTATAACCACGTCCAGATTCCAGTCATCCATTTTTAGATCAACCACGGCCAGGCCGCTTACCGAGTCGATCATCAGCAAAGCCGGATGACTGCCTCGTGCTTCACTGATGGATTTTATATCATTGAATACTCCCGTAGAGGTTTCATTCTGGGTAATCAGGATCGCTTTGATCTGGTGGCTTTGGTCTTTTTGCAGAATATCTCTTATTTTCTGGGGGTCGGCCGAAGTTCCCCAGGCAAAATCGATTTTCTCTACCCGGGCGCCAAACCTGTCCGCTATTTCGGCAAACCGATCGCCAAATACGCCAATGGATATGGCTAAAACCCTATCGCCGGGAGATATAAAGTTAACCACGGCCGCTTCCAGCCCTCCCGTGCCGGAAGCCGGGTAAATCAATACATGATGCTCGGTCCGATAGACCTTTTTTATTCCCGCAGTTACTCCGGTTATGATTTCCTTGAATTCAGGACCCCGGTGGTTGACCAGAGGCCGGCTCATGGCCCTTACCACGCGATCTGGAACCGGTGTGGGCCCCGGAAGGAGTAAATACTGCTCCCCTATCATGGGTTTTTGCCCCCCTTTTAAAAATAAAAAATAACAACCTCCCGTCCACTTCAGGGACGAGAGGTATTTCCCGCGTTGCCACCCTTATTGGTGCTTGCACACCCACTTAAATGGTTGTAACGGAACCGCCGGTACTGCTTTCACAGCCTTCTCCGGGGTGGATTCAGAAGCGGTCTGCTCTGGTTTGCACCGTACACCAGCTCTCTAGTCCAGCCGTTTTCTTACTATTCCCCATCCATGTCGTAATGTTATGAAATTTGAAGTTTATTATATAATACCTTCCCCGGGTTTGCAAGTTGCACACTCCGGTTAAAAAGTCAGAAAGTACGCGTGTATATCCACCTGATCGGTAAGTTCCGGATGGAAAGCGGTAGCCAGGAATCTGCCTTCCTGCACCATGACCATTTTTTCCCGATACCAGCACAGGGCCCGGGCGTCTCCCCAGGTCTTCTCCACATAAGGGGCGCGGATAAACACACCCCGGGTGGTGCCCAGTCCTTCAACCTGCAGATCGGTTTCAAAGCTGTCTACCTGCCGGCCATAGGCATTGCGCTTGACTCGCATATCCATCAATCCCAAACGGGGCTGATCGGAATCGGCGATATCTTTGGCCAGAAGGATCATTCCGGCACAGGTTCCCCAGACCGGCATGCCTTCCGCCGCCTTTTGCAATACCGCCTGCTCCAGATGGTATTCCCGGAGCAGTTTGCCAATGGTCGTGCTTTCCCCTCCGGGGATGATCAAGGCTTCCGCCTGTTTTAGGTCCTCCAGACTCTTTACCAGCAGGGACTTGGCCCCGCATTTTTTCAAACTGGCCTGGTGCTCTACAAAAGCACCTTGAAGGGCCAGAATGCCTACTCGTTTACCAGCCACGATCCTGCATCCTTTCTTCCGGCCTAATCGTGGCGATGTCTATTCCCACCATGGCTTCGCCCAGATCCCGGGACACTTCAGCCAGTACGCTGGCATCTTGATAATAAGTGGTGGCGGCTACAATAGCCCGGGCTCTTTTCAGGGGATCCCCGGATTTAAATATGCCTGAACCGACAAAGATCCCATCACAGCCAAGCTGCATCATCAATGCCGCATCCGCCGGCGTGGCTATACCCCCGGCGGCAAAATTGACCACCGGCAGACGCTTCTGTTTGACTACCTCTAAAACCAGTTCATAGGGCGCCTGCATCTCTTTGGCAGCGCTCATCAGTTCCTCGGGCGGAAGGTTGACCACCCAGCGAATCTCGTCATTGACCTGGCGGATATGACGGACCGCTTCAATTACATTGCCGGTTCCCGGCTCTCCTTTGGTCCTGATCATGGCCGCTCCTTCACCGATGCGGCGCAGGGCTTCTCCCAGATTGCGGGCTCCGCAGACAAAGGGTACCTTGAACCGGCGCTTGTCCACATGATATTTGTCATCGGCCGGGGTCAGAACTTCACTTTCGTCGATATAGTCGATGCCCAGCGATTCCAGTATCTGCGCTTCAACAAAATGACCGATCCGGCACTTGGCCATGACCGGAATGGTAACCGCATCGAGTATTTCCAGTATGATACCCGGATCGGCCATGCGGGCAATACCACCCGCCGCGCGTATATCGGCCGGGACTCTTTCCAGGGCCATTACCGCGCACGCTCCCGCAGTTTCCGCTATTTTGGCCTGTTCCGGAGTGGTCACGTCCATGATCACCCCGCCTTTTAGCATCTGAGCCAAACCGGCTTTGACATTAAAGGTCCCTTTTTCTTCCACTGGTATTTCCCTCCAAATATTAAAGTGCTCCCTTTTACCGACTTACGTCTACATTATGGCTCGTTTTCAACTTTAAATCGGGCTATGCCCACTATCCGGTCTTCATCGGCCAGCCTCATCAGCATGACCCCTCGCGAATAGCGCTTTTGAACCGAAATGTCTTCGGCCTCCAGGCGGATCAGGGTCCCTTCGCTGGTCAGCATCATCAGTTCATCATCTTCACCGACGATGCGAAAATCGACCAGGCGCCCATTCTTGTCGGTAACTTCCATGGATTTCAGCCCCTTGCCGCCCCGGTTTTGAATGTTAAATTCGGTCAGGGGGGTGCGTTTGCCGAAGCCGTTTTCGGTTACCAGCAAGACCATGGCGTTGTCCCGGAATTTATCCATACCCACTACATAGTCGTCTTTGCCTAATTTGATGGCCTTTACTCCGGTGGCGGTGCGGCCCATGGCCCGGACCTGTTCCTGCTCAAAAACGATGGTGAAGCCCTTGGAGGTGGCGATCATAACCAGGTCTTTCTTATCCACCCGGATGACCCCCACCAGTTCGTCATCAGCCAGCAGGTTTACGGCTATAAGCCCCGAGCGCCTTATGTTGGCGAAAGCGCCCATATCCACCTTTTTTATGATGCCCTTCCTGGTCACCATCAAGAGCTGCCGCCGCTCATCGAATTGCCGGGTGGCAACGATGGTGGTAACCCGCTCCCCGGAGCGCAGTTCCAGGAAATTGACCAAGGGCGTTCCCTTGGCCTGCCGGGAGGCTTCCGGTATATGGTAGGCGCGCATGGAGAAAACGCGCCCCTGGTTGGTAAATAACAGAACATGGGCCAAAACCGAAGTAACCAGGATGTCGTTGGCAAAGTCCTCGGTACGGGTGGTTATCGAAGTGATTCCCTTGCCTCCCCTGCGCTGGGCCCGGTAGGTTTCCAGCGGCATGCGCTTGATGTAGCCCCGGTTGCTGAGGAAAACGACCACTTCCCGGTCATCGATAAAGTCTTCTTCATCAAAATCGGTCTCTTCATGGCTTATCTCGGTGCGCCGCGCATCGCCGTAGCGGTTTTTTATTTCATCCAGGTCGTCTTTGATAATCTCCAGGACCCTTTCCGGCCGGGCCAGAATGTCCTCATAGTCAGCTATCTTTATCAGTATTTCTTGATATTCATCCTCAATTTTGGTGCGCTCCAGGTTGGTCAACTGCACAAAGCGCATGTCCAGGATGGCATTGGCCTGAATCTCGGAAAGCGCGAACTGCTCCATCAGACCGTTGCGGGCTGATTCCCGGTCACGCGATCCCCTTATCAAGGCGATTATGGCATCTAAATTATCCAGGGCGATCTTCAAGCCTTCTAAAATATGCTGGCGGTTGCGGGCCAGGTTCAGTTCGTAGGTCGTCCGCCGCCGTATTACATCCTGGCGGTGCTCAACATAGTAATGAATCATTTCTTTGAGGTTCAAGGTGCGGGGCTGGCCATCCACCAAGCTCAGCATATTCACCCCAAAGGATTCTTGCAGCTGGGTGTGTTTGAACAATTTATTGATCAAAACGTTGAGATTGACATCCTTGCGGACATCGATGACTATGCGGATGCCCTGCCGGTCTGACTCGTCCCGGAGGTCGCTTATGCCCTCTATTTTATGGTCTCTGGCCAATTCAGCTATCTTCTCCACCAGGCGGGCTTTATTGACCTGGTAGGGTATCTCATGGACCACTATGGACTGACGGCCGCCTTTTTTCTCCTCGATGCTGTAGCGGGCCTTCATTTTTATGCTGCCCCGCCCGGTTTCATAGGCCTGTCTTATCCCTTTGCTCTCCAGGATTCCGGCCGTGGGGAAATCCGGGCCGGGAATCACCTTCATCAGCTCTTCAATGGTCACCTCGGGATTGTCGATGTACATGCGGGTCGCTTCTAGCACTTCCCTCAAGTTGTGGGGAGGGATATTGGTGGCCATTCCCACTGCTATTCCCGCCGAACCGTTTAAAAGCAGGCTGGGAATCCGGGCCGGCAGGACCGCCGGCTCCAATCGGGTATCATCGTAATTGGGGCGCCAATCAACCGTTTCTTTGTCAATATCTTTGAGCAGTTCTCCGGCTATCCGGGACATGCGCGACTCAGTGTAACGCATGGCCGCGGCCGAATCGCCGTCTATCGATCCGAAGTTTCCATGTCCGTCGATTAAAGGATAACGCATGGCGAAATTCTGAGCCATTTTCACCATGGTCTGATATATGGCAGCATCACCGTGAGGATGGTACTTTCCCATTACTTCCCCGACAATGTTGGCGGATTTTTTATGCGGCTTATCATGGGTCATGCCCTGATCGTAGAGGGCATAGAGAATGCGCCGGTGGACCGGTTTCAATCCATCCCGGACGTCCGGCAGGGCCCTGGAAACGATAACGCTCATGGAGTATTCCAGAAACGATTTTTTAACCTCTTTTTCTATGTCAATAGGGATGATAGTTTCAAACAACCTGTCCTGTGACAACTATATTACCTCCCACTAACTTCTTGAAGTTTCAACCTCCTATTAATAGTTGCCATAGACCGGCAAAACCGGCCGGCCTTTCAACAGCCGGGACCGTTTTAGGTTAACAGGTCTATAACATTTCTATTTTATCACAACGACGAGCCGACCGGCATAGCGGAGAACAGGAAAAGGCCGTTTATTTGCGGATGAATGAAGCTTTTATTTTCGCGGGCACCGCTAAGCGGGAGAGATTCAGGAACCATCAAACCATCATCAGGCCGTTGTTGTAAGCAGCTTGAACAGGCGGCCTAATTCAGGCCGTCCGTCCTTTGCTGCCATAGCTCAAAAATTATATATCCAGATTGCTCACGTACCGGGCATTGGCCTGAATGAATTCCTTGCGCGGTTCAACATTGTCTCCCATCAAATCGGAGAAGGCTTTTTCGGCTTCATAGGCTTCTTCGATATTGACCCTCAATATAGTGCGCTGTTCCATATTCATAGTGGTTTGCCACAGCTGCTCGGGATCCATTTCCCCCAGACCTTTATATCTCTGAATGGCCCACTTCTGCTCGGTTTCACTCATAAAGAGGTTGAGCTCGTGGTCATTATAGAAGTATTTTATTTCTTTGCCCCTTTTCAAGCCGTAGAGGGGCGGCTGGGCTATGTAGACATAGCCTTCTTCGATCAGCTGGCGCATGTAGCGATAGAAAAAGGTGAGCAGCAGTATGCGAATATGGGATCCGTCAACGTCGGCATCCGTCATGATCAGGATCTTATGATAACGGGCTTTTTTAATATCAAAATCTTCCCCGATGCCGGTTCCCAGAGCCGTAATCAGATTGCGGATCTCTTCGCTGGACAGCACTCTATCCAAGCGGGATTTTTCCACATTGAGTATTTTGCCGCGCAGGGGGAGTATGGCCTGGTAGGTCCGGTCCCGGCCCTGTTTAGCCGATCCGCCGGCTGAATCCCCCTCCACGATGAACAGCTCGGAGAAGGCCGGATCCCGGTTGCTGCAATCGGCCAGTTTGCCGGGCAGCGAAGTAGACTCCAGGGCGTTCTTGCGGCGGGTCAGTTCCCGGGCCTTGCGGGCGGCTTCCCGGGCCCGGCGGGCGGCAATGGCTTTTTCAATGATCTTTTTAGCCGAGCCCGGATTTTCATTTAAAAAATCTTCAATATTCTCGTAAACCACGCTCTCCACAATTCCCCGGACATAGGTGTTGCCGAGCTTGGTCTTGGTCTGCCCTTCGAACTGGGGTTCTTTCACCAGTACGGACAGGATGGCGGCCATCCCTTCACGGATGTCTTCCCCGCTCAGGTTGGCATCATTTTCCTTGATAAAATTGTTCTTTTTGGCATAGTCGTTGATAACCCGGGTGATCGCATTTTTAAAACCGATCTCGTGGGTTCCGCCCTCCTGGGTTCTTATATTGTTGGCAAAAGAATAGAGGTTCTCGCTGTAGCCCGAGTTGTATTGAATCGCGGTGCTCACCACCACGTCTTCCTTTTTGGCCTTTAGATATATAGGTTTGTCGTTAATAACATCTTTGTTCTTGTTTATATAGGCTACAAAATCGGTTAGTCCGGTGGAATTGAAATCTTTTCGCACGGGCTCTTCTTCTCGTAAATCGGAAAAGACGATCTGCAGTCCCTGATTGAGGAAAGAGAGCTCCCGCAGTCTGGTTACGATGATTTCCCGGTCGAAGATCAATTCTTCAAAGATCTCCGGATCGGGCAGGAAGTGCGTAATCGTACCGGTTTGGTCGGTTTCCCCGATAACCTCCAGTTCGCTGGCCGGATGGCCTTGTTTATAATATTGGCAGTAGACCTTTCCATCCCGGTGGACGTTGACTTCCAATTCGGAGGAGAGCGCGTTGACTACCGAAAGGCCGACGCCGTGCAGTCCGCCGGATATGGTATAGCCGCTGCCGCCGAACTTGCCTCCCGAATGAAGGGTGGTCATAATGACTTCAAGGGCCGGAATACCCATCTGCGGGTGGATATCTACCGGTATGCCCCGGCCGTTGTCTTTGACACTCACGCTGTTGTCCGGGTGGATGCATACCTCAATTTCGGTGCAATAACCTGCTACGGCCTCATCGATGCTGTTGTCGACTATTTCAAAGACCAGGTGATGCAATCCTTTGGGACCGGTCGATCCGATGTACATACCCGGTCTTTTGCGGACCGCCTCCAGGCCTTCCAGAACTTGAATGTCTGATGCGTTATATTCGTTTTCCACAGGTTTCACAAGCTATACCTCCTTAAAGCGCCGCTCCCCTTTTATATAAAGTAACCGAGGATATTGGTGAAAGATAGACTCTGTCTTTGCAGACCACCAGCGATTTTTCCTTGCCTTTCTCGCTGATGTTGATCAGTTTTTTATCCAACCTGGCCAGTTCCATTATATCCATCAAATCCTCAGACAAATTGGTGTTCATGTTTAAGATGGCCACTATATCCTGCGCGGAAATAATGTAGTTGTTTCCCAGGTGAATATACATGCTACTACTCCCTTCTCAATAAGCTCCCGGCCTGCACCAGGCTGATCCTGGCCCGGGTCGTCTTTTCCAACACATCCAGGTTGACTGAGCTTAAAAAACTTTGGAACTCTGCCTTACCCAGGAACTCAATTAAAAGCCGCTTTTTCTCTTCATCCAATTCGGCCAGAACTTCATCTAATAAAAATATCGGATAATATCCTTTAACTTCTCGGAAAGCTTCAAGTTCAGCCAGCTTTATACTGACCACCAGGTTGCGCTGTTGTCCCTGGGATGCGAAATGGCGGGCCAGCCTTCCTTCCAAGTAAATATAGACATCATCCCGGTGGGGGCCGAACATAGAAGTGCCCCTCTGGGCCTCCAGGGCTCTCTTTCCTTGTATTTCCTCAGCCAGGGCCTCCTTTATGCAATCCACATTAATTTTACCATTACCGAGGGCAAAAGAAAGAGCGTAACGTATCATGAGCTCGCCGCCGGCAGGGTTTAAAGCCCTGTAAATATCCCGGGCCCGGGAATTGATTACATTGACGTAGTTGAGCCTGGCCAGGATTATATGGGCGGCCTTGTCGCAGAACATTTCATCCACTATTTCCAGGCCTTTGACGTTGCCCGCTTGTCTTTTGAAGGCGGTGTTTCTTTTGCGCAGCAGCCGGTAAAAATCATCCCAATGCCGATGGTAGTCAGCCGAAATTTGTTTTAATCCAAAATCTAAAAATGAGCGGCGCAGGGAAGGCGGCCCCTTGACCAGGTACAGGTCGTCAGGGGTAAACACCACTACTCGCAGCCGCTCTGTGCTATTAAAAGCAGTTTTCTTACCATTAATCTTAAACATCTTGGAACCGTTGCTTCGAAAAGAGAGCGCAGCATCCATTTTTTTGTTTTCTTTTAAATAACGTCCCTGTATTTCGTATTGATCCGTGTCATAGCGCAGAAGATCGGCATCATTAACCGAACGAAAGGAACTTCCCTGCGCCAGCACGTATATTGCCTCAAGCAGATTGGTTTTACCCTGGCCGTTCTCGCCTATAAAGATATTTAGTTGGTCGAAAGGTTCATAATAGACGTTTTCAATATTACGAAAATTCTTTATTTGAACCGCCTGCAAAAACAAAGCCGCTTACCACTCCCTTAGTTGTTGGTCCTCAAAGGAACCAGAACGTAAAGGTAATTGTCCTGATCGAGGTTTTTAATTAAAGCCGGACCCAGCGACCCGGACAATTTTATCATTATCTCGGGGCTCTCTCCCGCCAGCAATTTTACAACATCCAAGAAGTAATTGGTGTTAAACGATATTTTAAAATCGACGTCCCCGCTTATCTTCAATTCTTCTATTACTTCCTCTATTTCTCCCATCATTTCCGAATAGCAGTTTATGACTGCTTCACCATCTTTTACATGGAGCACTACATTGGGAATCTTGAGTTTGTCGTCACTGGGCATTACTTTGGCCCTTTCCAGTATATTTAAAAGCATCGCTGAGGAAATGATCATTTCGGTATTGGAAGTACCGGGAATCACCTGTTCATAATTGGGATACTGTCCTTCGATAAGGCGTGACAACAGGAGAAAATTATCCCGGGAGAAAACCACGTTGTTCTGACTGAGAGCAATATCGACTAAATCTTCACTGTCGTCCAGCCAACGCAGCAGTTCGTTGACCGTCCTGGTTGGAACAATAAAACTTCCCTCTTCAGGCCCGGGACCCTCTCCCTGGAATGCATAATAGGAGAGGCGATGGGTGTCAGAGGCGACCACTTTTAACTGGTTTTCGGGGAGAAAATCAAAAAGAACTCCGGTAAATACCTGTCGAAAATGACTCTGGGCGGAAGCAAAAGAAGTTTTTCGCAGAGCCTCCCTGATAACCTTTTGCGGAAGAGCTATTCTATGCTCCATCTTTTGTAATGGAAGTTCAGGATATTCCTGATCAAGGTAAATGTTGAGATAACCTGATGACTTCCCGTAACTTATCTTTAGTTTGGCTTTCGCCTGATCGATTTCTATTTTTATACGGGTATCCGGGAGCACCTTGATAAAATCGGCAAAGTAATGAGCATTGACCAGGACCTGTCCTTCCTCGACCACATCGACCTGAGCTGTGCTGGCCCGGATTCCTATTTCCATATCGGTAGCGGTCATGGTCAGTCCTTTTTCGCCGTTCACCTGAAGCAGTACGCCTGAAAGAACCGGAATCGTGTTCTTATTAGAGGCGGCCCGGTAGACCTGTGCGGTTATGGTCGACAGATCTCTCTTTTCAATAAAAAATATCATCTTAAATACCTCCAACTTTGACTTGGTTTGTCTGATCTTATTATTTATTAACTATTTAGGAGTAATAGCCGTAGTAGTGTGAATTCCGGGGAAAAAGCACTTCAAGCCATACGCAATGCGAGATACGACCTTTAATAAACCTGTTGATAAGCTATTGCTAACCGGTGTAATTAGGATCAATTTTTTTGACAAGTTTTTCTACCGATGAAGATAGTTCTCGGTCCTCCAACATCTGTCTTTCCATCTTATCAATGGCGTGAATAACCGTAGTATGATCCCGGCCGCCAAATTGATCCCCGATCTGGGGGTATGAAGCGTCGGTAAGTTTACGGCAAAGATACATAGCTATGTGGCGGGGGAAAACCATCTGTTTATTGCGCTTTTTGGATAGAAGTTCAGATACTTCCAGGTCATATTGTTTGGCCACTGCTTTTTGAATAGTCTCAATCGTTATTTTGCGAGGCCGGGCTGGAGGAAGAATGTCTTTCAAAGCCTCACTGGCAGTTGCCAGGTTGAGGGTTTTGTGGGTCAGGGTCACGTAGGCCACCAGGCGAACCAGTGCTCCTTCCAGCTCTCGGATATTGGAATCTATATAATTAGAAATATAATCCAGTACATCGTAGGGTATGTTGAGATTTTCCGACTGGGCTTTCTTGCGTAAAATAGCGATACGGGTCTCCAGATCAGGTGGTTGAATATCGGTTATCAAGCCCCATTCAAAACGAGAGCGCAGACGATCCTCCAGGGTGGGAATGTTGCGCGGCGG
>Ga0228535_1001175_pt1 | contig 46284 bp, 38 predicted proteins | sample SJ1metagenome_FD_168457 | JGI IMG/M metagenome (GOLD analysis project Ga0228535, IMG submission 168457) | Enriched culture of PCE-dechlorinating microbial communities from Ithaca, New York, USA - SJ1 | ecosystem: Engineered > Modeled > Simulated communities (microbial... > Unclassified | place... | reverse complement strand
TCTTCCTGATGGTGTTCATGCCGCCGTCGACGAAGCGCTGCTCGATGTCGCGCATGGCCACCCGGTAGCCCGCCTGGGCGCTCACCTGCACGATGCCGCTGCCCATCAGTCCCGCTCCCAACACGCAAATCTTCTTGATTGCCATAGTCCAGTCCCTCCTGGTTGTGTTTGTTTCGACCAACCCGTTGCTTCTGTTTTCTGCCGGTGTCACAGGGCCACAGGCCCTCCGCCGGCGGGAGGATGCACGTCCCCGCGCCCCGGTGCTTCCGGTTTGAGGTCTGAATCTGCACGCGAACAACGCGTTTATGACGGTGCGAATGAGGAGGCGGGGCCGGGTGGCGTGAGCCCGGCCCCGTTCAAGTAGACGGGCAGTGGAAGTCCCCGTTCTCTATCGTTCGACCCGGGCGAACGCCGCAGTGCGGCTCCTGCCCTTCGACCGTGCAGGTCTTGCCGCCCGGTTCCCCTGCAACCATTCCGGGATTGGAATGCCGGGTTGCCCTCTCCGCCATCGGATCCCCCGTGGCAACCCGGCCGTGAAACCGGAACAAATTACAAAGGCTGCATGCGCTGTATGGCGAAACCGACGAAAAATCAATATTAGAAGAATACTACTCGAATATTACATGAAATGTAATATGTCAGGGGAGCTGCGAGAGGTATGTCTGGAGATTGATCTTGCGATTGTTGAGGCCCAGCTTGTGGCGGATGCGGTGGCGGCAGATGTTGACGGCGCTGGGCGTGACGTTGAGGAATTCGGCGATCTCCTTGGTGGTCTTGCCTTCTTTGATCAGGCTGGCGATCTGGAGCTCCCGCGGTGTCAGGTTCATGTGCAGGGAGGAGAGCTTGCTCGAAAAGGGGGCGATGATGTCGCGGAGGTTGGACTCGAGGATGAGGATGCTCGTCCGCGCGACGGGGTCGGGACGGCCCTTCTTGAGCTTCTCGATGTAGGGCAGGACGAGCTTCTTGACGTTGGTCAGCACCTTTTCCTCCAGCTCGTTGCGGTCCTCCTCGCGGCGCTTCAGCAGCACCCGCAGCGCCGCGTTGAGCTCCTCGAGCTCGCGGGTCTTGTTCTCCAGCTCCAAACCCCGGACCTTGAGCGTCTCGTCGGCCCTCCGGAGCTCGGTGATGTCCACGAGCGAGGCGATGCTCTTGCGCGTCCCGGGGATGAGGTCCACCGTAAGGAACACGTTCCGGGCCTCGCCGGCCTTGCTGATGAAGCGGAACTCGTAGTTCTTCGGGGGCCCTTCGGGGTCGATCCGCCGCAGGCGGTGATACTCCCGCATGCGGTCCACGTCCCGGGGGTCGATGAACTCTGTCCAGCTTTTGCGGTTTTCCGTCTCCTCCCGGGTGTAGCCGAACCGCTTGACGAACTCGCGATTGACGAGCGAGATCGTCGTGTCCTCCTCGAGGATCATCGTCGCGGCGCCCGTGGTCTCGAAGAGGGTCCGGTACCACGTCTCGGATTCCCGGAGCTGTTCCTGCGTGCGTTTCTCCTCGGAGATATCCATGGAGTTGCCTAGGATGGCCGGCTTTCCGTCCACCGTGATGGAAGCCACCGTCTCGAGGATCCAGCAGGTCCGGCCCTGTTTCGTGACGATGCGGAACTCGTGCGGCGAGGCCCGCTCCCCGCGGAGCATGGCCCGGGCGTTCTCCTTGACCGCCTCCCGGTCCTCGGGGTGCACCATGAAGTCCGATTTCTTGCCGATGAGTTCCTTGGCGGAGTAGCCGGCGTAGGAGGCGGCGTTGGCGTTGACAAAGCGGAACTGGCCGTCCTGCACGACGTAGATGCCGGCAACGGACTTCTCCGTGAGGGTCCGGAAGAGGTGCTCGCTCTCCTTGAGCGAGTCGGCGACCCGGCTCTGCCCACGCTTGCCTTCGGCAATCATGGCGGCGGCGCGAAAGCTGATCTGGGGGGGCTTCAACCGCGGCACGGGCTGTCTCCTTGAGCGCTTCGAGAGTCCTTTTTACTACAAAGCGCGGTCACGGTAAAGCCGGAAAAGGTCTGTGAAAATGAGGCATTCCATCGGCCGCCCAAATGGGGTAAGATGCCTTCGTGCCCCACGGCGGGGCCCGGCAGGGAAAGGGGTGAGCCATGAAGAAAAAGGAAGGCCGCCGCAAGCTCGTGGAGATCTTCGATTCGCTCGAGGCGGAGCACGTGCGCGTCTCGGTGGAGGAGGAGCCCCCGGAGGTCGAAAGCCCGCCGGTACCCCGGCGGGAGGACGTCTCCCTCGACCCGGTGCAGCACTATCTGCGCGAGATCGGCCGGGTCCGGCTGCTGACCCCGAAGGAGGAGATCGAACTGGCCCGGCGCATCGAGAAGGGAGACGCCGCGGCCCGGGAGAGGATGATCCAGGCCAACCTGCGACTCGTCGTCTACATCGCGAAGCACTACGTGAGCCGCAGCTACGGCCTGTCGCTGCTGGACCTCATCCAGGAGGGCAACATGGGGCTCTTCAAGGCCGTGGAGCGCTACAACTGGCGCCGCGGGGTCCGGTTCCCCACCTACGCCCGCTGGTGGATCCGGCAGGCGATCACGCAGGCCATCCGGCATCAGGCCCCCGAGGTCCGTCCCGTGATTTCGAAGTACACGCAGGCGCGGGAGCGGCTGCGGCGGGAACTGGGGCGCGACCCCGAGCCCGACGAGGTGGCCGAGTCGCTCGACGTCGACATCGACGACGTCCAGCTGATGGCGGAGCTCCTGGAGGAAAGCGAGGAGAGCCCCGTGCGGGAGGAGCCCTACGAGGATGGCGGGCTCATGCCGCTTCTGCCCATGGACCGCAAGGCCCTTACCGGACATCTCGCGGAGATCCTCCACGAGCTGACGCCCCGCGAGCAAGAGATCCTGAGCCTGCGCTTCGGCCTCGCCGACGACGAGCCCCGCACCCTCGAGGAGATCGGGAGGAAGTTCGGGCTGACCCGCGAGAGGGTCCGCCAGATCGAAAACCGAGCCCTCGAAAAGATCCGCAAGCTTGAGAAGGCCAAGATCCTGGAGGAGTTCTAGCAGGCTGTTCAAAAATGCTTAGATGCAAGGCGCATAAATCCTGAGGAATGAGGCGCACATTTACGTACGCCGCAGTGACGAAGGATGCAGTGCAACGCAGCAGATAAGTGTTTTTCAACAGTCTGTCAGGCAAGGTTCCGGTTGACAGGGACAACCGGATATTCTATACAATTTAGCAGGATAGGACACTTCCGGCAGCCCGCGGAAGCGTTGCAGATTACAGACCGAACCCAGGGATGCCGGATACGCTCCGGCATCCGGTTTTTTTTACGGAAGGTACACCATGAGAGTCAGGACACGTTTTGCACCCAGCCCCACGGGCTACATGCACGTCGGCAATCTCCGCACGGCGCTGTACGCCTACCTCTGGGCGAAGAAGAACCGCGGGGACTTCATTCTCCGCATCGAGGACACCGACCAGGAGCGCATCGTCGAGGGCGCCGTGGAACTCATCTACCGTACCCTCGAGGAGACGGGGCTTACCTGGGACGAGGGGCCCGACAAGGGCGGCCCCTGCGGGCCCTACATCCAGCACGAGCGCAAGCCCATCTACAAGAAGTACGCCGAGGAGCTGATCGAGAAGGGCGTGGCTTACTACTGCTTCTGCGACAAGGAGCGCCTCGAGCAGCTGCGCACGAGCCTGCAGCTGCGCAAGCTGCCCTTCCGCTACGACGGCCAATGCAAAAAACTCTCGAAGGAGGAGATCAAGCAGAAGCTCGACGCGGGCGTGCCCCACGTGGTGAGGCAGAGCATCCCCACCATGGGCTCCACCACCTTCGAGGACGAGGTCTTCGGCACGATCACTGTGGAGAACACGACCCTCGACGACCAGGTGCTCGTCAAGTCCGACGGGATGCCCACGTACAACTTCGCCAACGTCGTGGACGACCACCTCATGGAGATCAGCCACGTGATCCGCGGCAACGAGTACCTGAGCTCGACGCCGAAGTACAACCTGCTCTACCAGGCCTTCGGGTGGGAGATCCCCCACTACGTGCACTGTTCGCAGGTCATGCGCGACGCCCAGCACAAGCTCTCCAAGCGCGACGGGGACGCCTCCTACGCCGACTTCATCGAGAAGGGCTACCTCAAGGAGGCCATCGTCAACTACATCGCCCTGCTGGGCTGGAACCCGGGCACGGAGCGCGAGAAGTTCACTCTCGAGGAGCTCGTCGAGGCCTTCGACCTCTCGGGGATCAGCAAGTCGCCCGCCATCTTCGACGTCCACAAGCTCACCTGGCTCAACGGCCAGTTCATCCGGGAGATGCCCCTGGAGAAGTTCTACGAGGCGGCGCTGCCCTGGATCCGAAAGGCCGTCAGGCGGGAGGATCTCGATCTGGTCAAGGTGAGCCGGGTGCTGCACGAGCGCACGGAGAAGCTCTCCGACATACCCGGGCAGCTCGACTTCATCGACGCGCTGCCCGAGTATTCGCCGGCGCTCTACGTCAGCAAGAAGATGAAAACCGACGAGAAGGTTTCGCTCGAGAGCCTCCGGACCCTTCTGCCGATGCTCGAGGCCCTCTCTCCCTGGGACCACGAGACACTGCACCGCGAGGTTTTCGCCCTCATCGAGGAGAAGGGGGTCAAGAGCGGCGTGATCCTCTGGCCGCTGCGTACCGCCCTGTCGGGCAAACAGTTCACGCCGGGCGGCGGCGTGGAGCTGGCCGACATCTTCGGCCGCGAGGAGTCGCTCAGGCGCATCCGCAAGGGCATCGAGCTGCTCGAGAAGAGTGTATAAGCATCTCTTTCTTGAAAAGGTTCGGGGAAGATTCCCCCTCTGATCAGCCATTCCCGTGCAAGCGGGAATTCGTTCCAATCGTGCGGACTAAGCAGGGGTTCCGGCGGATGCCGCCGGAACCCTTTTTGCTTACGGGCCATCGGCGTTTCAAGAAATGATTACGGGCGCCACTGCAAATCGTTTCGTTAAACCCCATTGAACATTTCTTTCAAGAAAAGGCCCTTTCCGGCTCGCGGGAGAGCCCCGCCCGCCTCTCGTGAACTTCAAGATTCTCCAATTACATTGTATGGTTGCAATTTATCTGCTCTCCGCCCCCCATCCTGGCACGCTCCTTTCTATAGGATAAGGCAACAGAACAGAAAAACCGAGGAGGACCTCAAAATGAAAAAGACGCTTTCCACCCTGATTCTCACCGCGGCCATCGTCCTGATCACGGCAACCTTCAGCTTTGCCGAGTACGTTGCGGCCGGCGCCGACAACTTCCCCTACTTCCACCTGGGTGTCATCGTGATCGGCGGGCTCTGCATCCTTTCGCTCAAGCAGCGCTACGAGAAGATCTACATGAGCGAGGCCGTCGGCAGCTTTGCGATGTACGCGGTGCTGGTGTCCCTGTCCACGAACCCCGTGGCCGAGGTCGTGAAGAACCTGATCGGCTGACCGACGCAGCGCACACAAACACCGGGCGAACAAATACCGGAAAGGAGGAGCGGACCATGGCACAGACAGCGATCAAGACGAGACCGCGGCAGATCGATTTCTCTCACGTTCTCGTAATCGGCGCCTGGGGCTTTGCGATGGTAATCGCCTCGATGCTCTTCCTGTACGTCGGCCACCTGATCGACGAGATGCTCCACACGCCGCCGACGTTCATGCTGGGGCTGTTCTTCCTGGGGCTTCTGCTCTGCATCGGCAGGCTTTACAAGGACGCCTGGGACCGGATCCCGAAGAGGAAGCCCTGCAGATAAGGCCCCCGACTGGATAGACTGAACAGACTGAATAAACCGAAGAAACCGATTTTAGACCGTAGAGGTTCCTCCTAGAAGAACCCCCATTCCGGAAAGGCGACGGAATGGGGGTTTCTTCGTCTCCGCAGGCTTTTGACCGGACGCTCGCGGCAACGTCCGGATGATGGATATATTCTCAATGACTCGAATGAAAATACAGGTACCAGTTCCCCTGGATGCGGTGACTCAGCGATTTGTCTTCCGGCGAGATCGGCGGGTTTGTAATCTTGTCGATGCTCTCAACCAGGCGGTCCGCCGGCGGGGCCTTTTCCATGTAAGAATACCCCTTGGTGGCCCCTCCGGGCCCGGGGAAATCGTGGAACCAGACTTCGAACATGACGAGCTTGGGATTTGCGCTGTTCGACAAGACCCGCCGAATTCCAAGCTGGGCGTGCAGCGCCTTGTCCTCGGGATTGGAAAGGAGCTGTGCAAAGGCTGCCTGGTTGGCCTGGAAGGTGTTGATCAGGGACTGATCGCTCGGGTAGGGGGCTTCCGGGGATGATCCGCATCCGCCGATCCCGGACACGAGGACGAGAAAGCAAAGGCTTGCCAGGAAATGTCGAAGCCTGCGGGAAGTCGTGCTTGCGTGCATGATGTGTCGCTCCTCCGTGATGTTGTGCCGCCGATTCGCAGCGGTTGCTCCCTCTCAGGAGATTCAGAACGGGATGCGCTTGACGACGTGCCTCTTGCCGCCCGTTCGGTTTCCCGTCACGGCCCGGCGCTTCTGCAGCCCTTGCTCTTGAGGAATGCAGCGACCTCGGGCGATCGGTATCGCGCGGCGACGTCAAGCGCCGTTTCCCCCTTGCCCCCGGACGGGCACGAGACGGCGTTGCAGTCCGCGCCCGCCGCCAGCAGGAGCGCCAGGGTATCGCCTTCCGCCTCGAAGGCCGCCCAGTGAAGGGGCGTCCAGCAGGCGCTGTCGTTGGTGTTCACGTCGGCGCCCTTTGCGATGAGCAGCCGGACCAGGTCCGTCTTCCCCCAGTTTGCGGCAACGTGAAGGGCTGTCTTCCCGTCTTCGTCCTTTGCGTTGACCTGCGCGCCCCTCGCGATGAGCATCTCCGCCTTTTCCTTCTGGTCCCAGTAAACGGCCCAGGTCAGCGGGGTCACGCCCTTTGCGGCCCTTGCATTGACGTCGGCACCCTTTGCGATGAGCAGGGCGGCAACCTCCGCCGTGACATTGAACAGCGGGGTCATCCCGAAGTCGTCGTTTCGCTCGTTCAATGGGGCTCCGGCCCCGATAAGCATGGCCGCGATGTCCTTTCGCGTGGCGAAATGCAGGGCCGTGTTGCCCGCCTCGTCCTTCGCTTTCGCGCTGGCTCCCTTTGCGAGGAGGGCCTTCACCTGGGCCGCATTGCCTGCCTCGACGGCCTCCATCAGTTTCAGGTCCGTCTCCCGCATGGCCGAGGCGGGCTCCGCAGGCCACCCGGCCAGCAGCAGCGAAAGAAGGAGCAGGCACAAGCCCTTCACGGCAGTAGCGTGCATCAGTAGGGGCCCTCCGTGAGAATTTTCAGGATTTCCGGCCGGATCCGTTTTAGACCACCGTCCTGCCGGTATAGCTTTCTTACGTCCCGCTCCATCGTCTGCCAGGCGGTCTTGTCCTGCCTTGCGTAGAGGTAGAGCAGGGTGCGCTTGACGAGAAGCTGGCCGACCTCGTCGGAGAAGAACTCGCCCTTGTCCTTGCCGAGAAGAAGGGCGGTCGGTCGGGACGTCCGCTTCGAGACGGCCTCGTTGATATCGGCATCGACGGCCTTGACCTCCTCGAGGTAGCGGCTGCGGAAAGGGAGGTTGTCGACGGACATCGACGACGGGGTCAGCCGGTAATGCGTAGGGAGGATCAGCTGAGACTGGGCATAGGGCGTGTGAAAGTAGAGAAAGCGCGTGTCCCAGTCCTCCAGGTAAAGGGCGCCGTTGCGGCACAGGAAGGGCTCCTCGTCGATGCCCTCGGCACTGCCCGCCGTTGCCCCCAGGTAGCGGAGTGCCTGATCCGGCGCGGGCCGCGAGAAGAAGTGGTATCGGGCACAGCAGTGCATGCCGCCCGTGTACTCCCCGATCATCCAGTACCGGGCATCGCCCTGCGCGAGGAGGGCGTAGCCGATGTAAAACGAGTCGGGCAGGTCGCGGACCGGCGCATCCGTGTCGAGCACGGTGATGCTCATCCACGTCACCGGAGGGCCCATGAGCTTTCGCTCCGAGAGCCCGGGGGCCATACGGAAGCGCACGCCGTCGCCGGCGTCGAAGGCGCCGGGGCAATATTCGGCTCGACAGACGAGGTCGTCCTCGGAGAGGATCGTGAAACAGCCTTTATCATCCCCTGACACGGGCGCCGCTGCATGGAGCAGAACCATGCCCAGGACAAAGGCTGCAAACCGTTTCATGGCGCGGCCCCCTTGCCTCGATGCGGATGAAGTTCCTCGCTGGCAGGCCTCGAATCAGTGCCCGCAGGTGCCGATGTTTTCGACGTTGTGCATCTTTCCCTGGTAGTCGGCAACCAGAAGCCCCGCGTAGATCCCGCTCAGCCGACGAAACTTGGAGAGCTTGCCGCAGATCGCCCTGACGGCATCTTCCCGTGTTGCATAGGGACCCCCGGCAAAGGTCTTCTGAATGATGAGGGAACAATCCATTCCGCCGCCGGGGTAGATGCAACTCGGTTCGCTCTTTTCAAACGTGGATTTCGATGTGATGAAAAAGGGCTGGTAACCCATCTTCTCGCCATACCATACGACCCAACCGCCAGAGCCGGGAGGCGGGCCCGTGCCGATTATCCCCCGCTGTTTCTTGATCTCGTCAAACGACAGCAGCCCCATGCCACAGCCGCCGCTTTCGAAGAGGTCCAGCGCGATGACGCGGGCCGTGCTGGCGTGATTCAGGGCATTGGCGAATCCCTTGGGATTGCCCAGGTCGTGAGCGCGGGGGGTGTTTTGCGGAACGGCCTCCACGATGGTATCCGTGTTGTAGATCGACGTCACAAGATAGGCCAGGGTGACCTCCTTCCCCTGATCGGAGGTGCGCTTTGCAATGCTTGCGGGCGGGTTGACCCCGATGTACGGGTCATCCGCTGAAAATCGCCTGTCGCGCAGCATGAACTGGCTTGCCCAGGGGCTGTACTGAAACCGAAGCTCGAGATCCTTGAGAATGCCCTTTATGACCCGGGCCGCGGCATGGATCGCCATTGGGCGATTCAGGAGTTGATAGGCGATCTGGTACTGCACGTAGTCCCGGGACAGCTTCTCTTGGCCGGCGATGGGAACGGCGTTGTACCTCATTGCTGTCTTGGGAGCGATCTGGGCGATCCCGAATGATTGTTCTCCTATGGGCTTGTAGGAAAGCATCGGACGGTTTATCGGGTCAAGGGCCAGGCGGAATTCGCCGCCCGTGGAGGCCATCTGCTGATCTTGGGCCACGTCCTCCATGCCCACATCGGCCAGTTCGTTCAGCAGGATAGCCGCAAGGAGCTGAGGCGGAATCCCTGTCTCGCGGGCAGATGCATTGATGATGGACACGTAGGAGCCCAACTTTGACCTGTACCATGCGCATCGCTGCGGCAAACCTTGCGGAATTCCGTCACCGATGACCTGCTTCGGCCGGATCATCTCCGCCGAGGTCAGCGGCTGTACCTCGAGGGGCTTTGTGAACGGCTTGGCGGCGTGTCCGTCCTGTGCATGCACGAGAACCGTGAAACATGCGGTTGCAAGGCCTCCCAAAAAGACTCTGCCGATGTTTCCCATCCGCTACCTCCTGCCGGGTGATGGATTCAGCCTTGCGATAAGAGGGCGAGAGTCCCCCTCAAACCTTCCCGAAAGCCTGATACCAGCCCAGCAGCGCTCGGGCCCAGAGCTGGTAGAGGTTTCCCTCGACGTGGTGCCAGTAGGCACCGCCCGGGTTGCGTTCCGCTGCAACGAACTCGCGGGGGGTGGTCCGGCTCCAGATGGACCAGGTGCGGGGCCCGCTGGGCTGGAATCGCGCCTGGTATTCGGGCGAGTTCACGAAGGCCCAGAAAACCCTCTTGCGGGACTCGGGGTTGCCGGTGATCTGTCCTGCCCAGGTGTTGACGACAGCCTGAGACTCGGGGGCGCGGCCGAGCACGCCCCGGTAGAGCGAGTCCACGAACGCCGCAGGAGGCGCTGTCCACAGGATGGCGCCCGGGTTCTGGATCGCGTCCGCGCTGCCGGCCCAGCCGGTCATGCCGATGACGAGGGCGAGGAACAGGAACAGTCTGCGTAGATTCTTTTTCACGGGCCTTTCTCCTTTCCGGTTGAAATCGTTTCCGAATACCTCTCCTGAACCGATGAACGATCACAAAAAAGCCCTGCCTCATGTCCTGAAGCAGGGCTCGTCTCGTCACTCCATAGGGTCCCTCGTTCGGGTTTGAGGGTTATTGCGTGCCAGCGCCCGTAAGTCCGATCAGCCGTTTGGCCTCTTATAGTGCATGTGGAATCGAAGATCAAGCGATATGTGATCCGTACCGGGATCGCGTGCACGGCCTTTCACTTTCCCTGTCGGATCGGCCATAAGAGTTCGGCGGGCAGAAAAAAAGGGCCACGAACCTAAGGCTCGTAACCCTTTGATTTTCTGGTGCCGGAGGACGGAATCGAACCGTCACGCCCCCAGGGGGCGGGGGATTTTGAGCCGATAACCGAACTCAGGCGATTTCTCACCAAATTTATATACTTAAATATCAGCCACTTGCAATAGCCATTTTTGGATATGTTGGCTTTTGTTGGGTTATTTTAGGTTCTGACGGTTACATTATGGTTACACCCGTACAGGTTTAGCAGCGATTAAACAACTAAATGTGTTTAGGGGTAATTAAATGTCGACAGGCGGCAAGATTAATAAAATTATATTATCCCAGATGGTTAGGTCAGGTAAATCCGGCCGGGAAATAGCTAAACATTTCGGTGTCTCACCGGGGCGCATCAGCCAGGCGAGAAAGGAACTCAACATCAACGTCGTAAAGAATGTTGCCCTTGAGACGGCCCACCGTGTTGTTGATAAGCACCTGAATGCCGTCGAGCAATTGCAGAATATCAACCGCAAGGCTAACGATCTTCTGAATACCGCCATCGCTGCGAAGGATAACGGAACGGCCCTCAACGCCATGCGCGAGATCCGGGGTCAGCTATCCCTCCAGCTCGACATTTTCAAGACACTGTATGACGTCCAGGCAGCTGCCGACTTTCAGCGAGAGGTCTTGGACGCAATCGGGGAGGTGAGTCCTGATGTTCGCGACCGCATCATCCAGCGGCTCAAGGAAGGCCGAGCTCTTCGAGCAGCTGTTACGATCTCTTGATCTGAGGTTTAGCTTACAAGGACATACTCCGCCTTTCCACGAGTGGGTGCAGGGGATTATCTTGGACGGTCGACCCTTCACCTTCCTCCGGCGCGAATACTTGATTCAGCCCTATCAGGATACGCATCCTCACCAAGTAGAGCTAAAAGCCGCGCAGATGGGATTAACTTCCAAGGGCATGCTTCGAGTGGCTCACAGGGCCCGTTACGGCGGCTACAGGGGCATTCTCTACCTTTTCCCGTCCAAGACCGACGTCACCGACTTCAGCAAGGGCCGGATCGACCCTCTCATCAGCGAGAATCCGGAGACGATCGGGAAGTGGCTATCGCAGACCGACTCGGCCAACGTGAAGCGGATCTGGAACTGCTATCTCTACCTTCGGGGGATGACCTCCCGGGTCGGGCTCAAATCCATCCCCATAGACTTCATCGTATTCGATGAACTGGACGAAGCTCCTCAGAACGCTGTGGATATGGCCATGGAGCGCATGGCCCACAGCGAGCACCGGGAGGTCCTGAAGCTCTCAAACCCGACATTGCCCGACTACGGCATCGATAAAGCTTTCCAGGAGACGGACCAGCATTACTGGCTCCTGAAGTGCGAGAAGTGCGGCGAGTACACCTGCCTTGAGGACACCTTCCCGGAGTGCCTCTTGGAGATTGGCAGTCGGGTTGTAAGGGCATGCCGGAAATGCCAGGGTGAACTCAATCCATCCATAGGGGAGTGGGTCCCAAAACGGCCCTCGATAACGGATAAAAGGGGATACCACTACAGCCAGCTGTTCAGCCATTTTGTTGACCCGGGCGAGATCCTTCACCAGTTCAGGACGACTAATAACCTGACGGACTTCTACAACCTGAAGATCGGAATCGCCTATGTTGAGGCCACGAACCGCCTTTCAGTCCAGGAAGTTCTGGCCCTCTGTGGTGATAATGGGCGCGCCGATTCGGATCCAGGGCCCTGTTTCATGGGTGTGGACCAGGGTAAGGAGCTCCATGTTGTGATCGGGAAGAGGCACATAAGCAAGGCAGGGCAGATCATTCACCTCGGGATATATCGGGACTGGGAGGAACTGGACAGGCTTATGCGTACTTTTCACGTTTCCCGATGCGTCGTGGATGCACTGCCTGAGACCCGAAACGCTCGGGCTTTCGCGGAGAGGCAAAAGGGCAGGGTCTTTCTGAATTACTACAACGAGCACCAGAAGGGAGCATATGCTTGGGATGAAAAGAAGCTGATCGTTAGCTGTAACCGCACGGAAAGTCTAGACGCCTCACACCGGGAGATCATGCAGCAATCAGTTGTTTTGCCTAGAGAGTGTAAGTTCACTCAGGTATTCGCAGACCATCTCCATAACACGGCCAAGAAACTAGAAGAAGACGAGCAGACAGGCTCGAGACGGTACGTATATGTCAAGCTGGGTCCCGATCATTTCCGTCACGCCTTCAATTACGAAGCCATGGCCAGACAATTCGGTTCTGCATCACTGTTTGCCAACTGCGACCTGTCATAGGAGCAACCATGAAGAGTATCATCAAGGTGGTCCACACGAAGAATCCTTTAAACAACAGGGGGCGAGGGTTCTATTACGAGCACTTGGCAACTGGTGAGAAATACGCCTGCCTTGCCGGCGGTTTTGCTTGGCCCGGCTTGACAAGTCCGGGATTTATCGTAGTCGTAGGGGTTCAATGGCCGATCGATGAAATGAAAGGCCCGATTTTCATGGTATTGGATGAGATAGAGGATGCCGATGTAAGGGGTTTACTGAAGTCCTGCACGGCCCTGAGGGAAAAATACTCACACACATGGGACCTGTGGTATGGGTGCTCGAACCACGGCAATATGCGTTTCGTTCACGAATGCAATAGCAGCCACGAAGCAACAGGCAAAAGAGGCGTCATCATCACTGATTCATGCGGGATCGGCGAGCCCAACCATTTCGAAGTCCTTATTAGAACCATCCACGAACTCCTGCAAACCGGAGATGATGGCAGCAAGGGGATAATCATCGGGAGTTGCAAGGCCTTGCGAGGTCATCTTACTAATCTGCCGCCCGAAGCCTTGTTCAAGGGCAGCGCGGAGCTCTATCCGGCCGTTGCTGCGCTGGGATATGCCGTCTGCTCGCTAAAGGCCTATCGTCCTTGGGCGCACGTCCCCGGGCAGGTATTCGTCGAACAGGACCCGCTAAACGATGCAGCCTACGGACGGGATATGATCAATAGCCTTTCCAGCCATCTAGACCCCTCGGAGAAAATCTCTACGGTCGAGAGTGAGGATGGATTCGACATGCGGAAATAAGGTGAGCAGGAAGCCAACCGAAAGCGTACCCCCATTATGCGCGTTACACCTACAAGTCTTTAGATGCGTTCCAAACAGGCCAGTGAAGATTGTCCTATGAAATATAAACAGGGTCACTTCGAAGGGGACCTTACGGGTGATTATGAAATATTATCTGTAGTTTCATTACACATGACAGCCAGTCTCTGAACAGTGGCATACATGTTGCTCACTCGTTTTCTAGCGAATCGTAATAGGAATTTGCAAATGAATATTCTCGGTAAATGGAACTTCACATTCCCTATTCGTGCACAACTGCTTGCCTTGGTTCTGTTGGCCGTACTACCCGCCTTGCTGATCATATTGAAAGACGGACTCAACCTGAAAAACAGTAAAATTCGTGAGACATACGACGAAAGCCTGCATGCAGTGCGAACGCTGGCAATGCAGCAGGAACAGATCGCTGACAGCACGAAACAGGTTCTCAAAACCCTTGCCCAGGTTCCTCAAGTCAGAAATGCGGAAGCGAAGTCATGCAGGAAACTGTTTCAGGATTTGATCTCGCAGAACCCGGCATATCTTTTTATCAGTATTGCAGATCCTGCAGGTAAAGTGATTGCGTCATCACATCCCATAATCCATTCCTCGATTGCGGACCGAAAACACTTTCAGGATGCTATAAAAACAGAAAATTTTTCCGTCGGTGAATATGTCGTCAGCCGGGATATCAACCTCCCTTCCCTTTATTATGCATACCCTATCAAAGATGCGGAGGGGCATGTCCGATTTGTTTTGACTGCTGCATTAAACCTGAATGTGTACGACCGATTCCTTGACAATAAATTGCATGCCTTCAATCACGTCATGGGGATAACGGACCACAAGGGCGTCAGACTCTATCGTTATCCTAATAAGGAAAGTGATGTGACGGGCGTCGGTGTCGTCGTGTCGAAGACATCTCTGAAATATTTCGCAGAACCTGCTGAAGAAGGCATTTATGAGGGAGTCGGAAGTGATGGCACTTACAGACTCTATGCCTATAGAAAGCTCCGCCTTCAGCCGAACTCCCCGGTCTATGGCTATGTATTTTTCGGTTCCAGCAGAGATGCAATTCTCGCAGGGGCGCAACATGAATTCTACCGAAACCTGATGTTTCTGGGTCTGACGCTGCTTCTTGCTCTGGCTGCTGCCTGGGTCATTGGAAACAAATCCATCGTGAATCGTTTACAGAAACTGAAAGAGGCGGCCCATCGGCTGGCGAATGGAAACCTGAAGGAAAGGGCGGGGCTGCCGCGCGGTAATGATGAAATCAGCGATCTGGCGGATTCCTTCGACAGCATGTCGTGCGCACTTGAGAAAGAGGAAAATGAACGCAAATGGGCGCACGAAGAGTTAAAAAAGTATTCTGACGAGATCAGCGATCTTTATAACAACGCCCCCTGCGGTTATCATTCTCTCGATGCTGATGGCACCTTTCTCCGCATCAATGATACGGAACTCAACTGGTTGGGTTACACCCGCGAAGAGATGATCGGAAAGAAGAGATTCAGCGACATCATGACACCAGAGAGCCGCGATTATTTTATAGAGAATTATCCACTCTTCAAGTCGAGAGGGTGGATCAAGGATGTGGAATACGAGTTAATCCGCCGAGATGGTACAATCCTGCCTGTGATCCTCAATGCCACGGCCATCAAGGACGGGGAAGGAAATTTTCTTCAGAGTCGGGCCAGCCTCTTTGACAATACGGAGAGAAGACAAATCGAAGAAGAGCGGAAAGGGATGGATGAGCGTTTGCAGCGTGCGGAAAAGATGGAGTCTCTAGGAATACTCGCAGGGGGAGTCGCGCATGATCTGAACAACGTCCTCGGTATCTTGATCGGCTATTCTGAGTTGATCGATGAGGAGATTGACCAATCGAGTCACCTCAGACCTCATATCAAGTATATCCGCCAGGGAGGAGAGAGAGCAGCTGCGATTGTACAGGATCTGCTCACCCTCGCGAGAAGGGGCGTGCAGGCAAGAGAAGTCATCAACCTCAACACCATCATTGCTGACACAATGAGCTCGCCAGAGTTCGAAAAGCTGCAGTCGTACCACCCCGAAGTGAGGGTAAAGACAGAACTCGATGCCGATCTTCTGAACATCAAAGGCTCCGCAGTTCATCTCGGCAAGACAATGATGAATCTCATCTCTAATGCCGCAGAGGCAATGAAAGCCGGTGGCCTTCTGACGATTACATCATCCAATGAATACCTGGACAGGCCCGTTCATGGATATGATACCGTCCAAGAGGGAGATTACGTCATCATGACCGTGTCCGACACAGGCGAGGGGATCTCTGCATCGGACATGAAGCGCATTTTCGAGCCCTTCTACACGAAGAAAGTCATGGGAAGAAGTGGAACAGGGTTGGGTCTGGCTGTGGTTTGGGGCACGGTCAAAGACCACAACGGATACATTGATGTTGAGAGCACGGAAGGGAAAGGAACAACCTTCACACTGTATTTCCCGGTGACAAGAGGGGATGTGTCAAGCAAGAAGGCTTCCATCCCTGTTTCCGAGTACCAGGGAAAGGGGGAATCCGTATTGATCGTGGATGATGTAGAAGGCCAACGGGAACTTGCTAGGGGAATGCTGAAAAAGCTGAATTACGCAGTAATGGCGGTTTCCAGCGGCGAGGAGGCCGTTGAGTACCTGAGAGATAACAAGGTGGAAATTGTCGTTCTCGACATGATCATGGATCCCGGCATGGATGGTTTGGATACGTACAGGAAGATCGTGGACCTCCATTTGAATCAGAAGGCCATCATCGTCAGTGGTTTTTCAGAGTCTGATCGAGTCAGGCAAGCTCAGGAGTTAGGTGCAGGCGCTTACGTAAAGAAACCCTATGTATTGGAGCGGTTGGGTCTCGCAGTCAGGAAAGAATTAGATGAATCACGACAGAGTGATGAGTTGCCCTAAACAAAACATGACCATACAAACCGTCGAATTATATCTCGATTACCTCTTACACCTAAAACGCTTCAACCCTTATGTGCGTTGAATATTGAAGTATACGGATAGTAATCGAGTATGGTTGCACCTTCATAATCTCGTTTTAATATAGTGATCTGGATGTGCTTATAAAGATAGGTAACCGGATTAGACAGATTTCGGCTGCACAATGCCGATTAGTTCCTGCGCACTGTTGAGCTCTGTTAGCAAGAGAGTCATGGCTTCCTCAAAGTCCTTATGTGTGAATCCAAACCGGATCATGGCCTCATCGAACTCGTGATATGACAGACCGTCCGTACCAAGGCCTATGCCCATCATGAGGCAGCCTTGATCGGCAAGATGAATTAACCAAGGCATAGGGCTTGCGGTCGCCGGATTGCGATCCGGCCGGTGATGATAAGCGATGGCTTGCTGGATATCTTGAGGAAAATTCCATGCTGCAGTGATCACTCCACCGACCTCGGCATGGTTCATGCCAAGTACTTCCTCTTCCGCTTCGAGGAAGGAACAAGCTCTCACAGACATGCCGTTCATGATTTCATGATATTTCTCACTCACAAACTCTCCGAGGATTATCTTTCCAATATCATGCATGAGCGCTGCCGTGAAAAGTTGCGAGTCTTCATGTTTGAGAATTTTCTTAGCCAAGATCTGGGACATCAACGCTGTACCCACAGCGTGCTCCCACAGATCTTTCGCTTCCGCTTCATAGCCGGGAGTATCCTTGAAGAAGCGAGAGCAACCGGCGGCCATGACGGCCCGCACAACGTTCTTCTTGCCTAGGTACATGATGGCGTCGTGGACATTGTCCACCTTGTGCCTGAGCCCGAAGTAGGCCGAATTGCACATTCGCAGGATGTTAGCCGTAATAGCCTGATCCAGTCTAATAACCTCCACGAGCTCCGAAAGAGATGAATCCGGGTTGTTGATGAGGGATGTTACCTTGTTCACAGTGGCCGGAAATGCCGGAAGTCTGTTCAGGGATCTCCCAATTTTGCTATCAAGATTCATCGTAATTCTTCCCAATTGCTGTCTAGTCGTTTCAGATAGACTTTACCGGTTGCGATATCAAGCCGGACGGTTCTCGTATGATTGCCACCGGTGTTTTTAGCTGTCACTTTGATTCCCATTTCCGAAAGAATATTTCTCGCGGCCGAGATGTTTCTTTCACTGATACTTTGCGAAATACCCTTGCCCAGCATGAACGCTCCTCCCACTAGCCTCGCAGAGAGTGCGTCCTTGCGGGCTCCCAACTCAATACACGATTTCACGAGTTGGGGGATTCCGAAATCGGCATACATAGCCGGGTAATCCTTCGTTTTCAGCGAACCAGTTGCAGCGTTGGGAAACATGTAGTGCACAATACCGCCAGCTTTCACCCCTTCGTCATAGAGGATCACTGCAAGAGTAGACCCTAATCCGTACACAAAGAGAGCGTCATTTGGGTTATTGTTAGCGGCCAAATCGGCCAGCTTGACAAGAATTTGAGACATCCAAAACCTTTATTGCGTTACTGTTTTTCTTGACAGGGGAATGTACTCTCTACGAATAAGCCTCTGTAGGAACAAGCTGCTGGATGGCAGCCTTTAACTCTTTCATCATGATGGGCTTTTCAAAAGTAAGATGCGCGCCTAACGTTTTTGCGAGTTTCAGGTAGTTGGTTGCGCCGATAGAGCCACCACCGGAGATTGCAATGATCTTGAGGTTTGGGTAATCGCGGCGCAATTCTACAATCGTCTCAAATCCTTCCTTCTCTGGCATGATTATGTCTAAAATAACGACATCGGGGAGTTGCTCTCGCAAACAATTTAAGGCCTGCGTTCCGTTTTCGGCAGTTATAACATCATGCGAATCCATCTCTAACATTTTTTTCAGCATCAGCCGCACGTCATCATCATCATCTACAACGAGTAACTTTGCCAAGGTTATTCCTCCATTCTGCCTTACCCTATTAGTACGTCTAAAATGTTGATAAATAATATTCAGCACTTTTTATGCCATCTAGAACCTTACATGCTTATTTATCGGCACGATGCACGTTCATACGCGATGGCTGAACTGATGATTGCCATTTGTAATCCATTTTCTTCCGTCGAGTCTGATTTCGTCGATTTCAGGAAGTACTAGACCTCTTGCTTAATCGAAAACGACCGTTTATAGAATTGCACACGATAGACGAATACTATTGACATACAGTTATGAATTAGTATAAATAATAACCGAAATGGTGGTTATTATTTATGAAGATGGAAAAGAAGCCAAGCATACCCAGAAGCATCGCGTACCTCAGAGTCAGCACGTTGGATCAGGACACGGAAAAGAACAAGGCCGACATCCTGAAATTCGCTAACTCAAAGCACTTCGGCCACATCGATTTCGTAGAGGAGAAGGTGTCCGGTGCAAAGCCTTGGAAGGAACGGAAGATAAAAGAAATCATCGATGAGCTTGGTGACGGAGACAGGCTCATCGTTTCCGAACTGTCCAGATTGGGCCGGTCCATGCTTGAGATCATGGAGATCATGGCAGTTGCCAAAGAGAAGGGTATCGCCGTCTATGATGTAAAAAACGGATGGGAGCTCAACAGCAGCATCCAGAGCAAGGTCATGGCGATGGTATTCAGCATTGCAGCAGAGATTGAGCGGGACCTAATCCGGAAGAGGACGAAGGAGGGGTTGCAGGCCGCAAGGGCCAAGGGGAAGCTGCTGGGTCGACCCAAGGGACCGGGAAAGTCAAAGTTGGACAAGCACCGGGAAGAGATTATCGCCCTTCTAAAGACGGGTTCCAAGCAGGTCTACATTGCAAAGAGGTACGGAACCACGCAGCCGAACCTCTACAATTGGCTCAGGAAACATGGACTGGCGGGGATCAAGCCGGAGTATTGATCGGGACAGGAAAATCGATTGTAGGGCCTCTCAGAAACATCTCCCGGTTCCGGGAGATCGGTGCACCCGGAGAGGGTGGGTCAAAAGTTGGGCAGTGAATGGCAAGAGGGTTCCGGACATACCCCCACAAATTTTAGCCCAAAATGGATTGCAGCATTCTTGAAAAAAAGAGGATTGAAAGGGTCAGGAGGGAACAAATATAGGTGTCCATATTGGTGTCTAACAGCGGTATTTCTCTGTAGCACTTCTTGATAGTAAATAGCAGATAACTATTTGATATCATATGAATAAATATCAATTGATATGATTTGATAGCACTCAGTATAAAAGCTCATTCTGGCTCTCCGGAACCAAAGGTCCTGGGTTCGATATGAGTCTTTCTCTGAGACCCAGTTTGTCAGTTGCGTTTTGAACAATATTCAATTTGGTCATGGCAATGGAAACCCATCCTTATGTCAAGACGTGTGGCAACGGGGTAGATCAATTCATGAGACATGTCAACATTTATCCGATTGATCATTACTTGTGGATTCTGGGAATTTGACCCGCCGAGCTTCGCTTTATATAAGCCTCAAGGCTACCCTGAGTTCAAAACGATGCAGGAACGAATCTATTTTTAGTTCGGGAAACATATGAGGATGACGGGAAGAGAGAATGATGATCGGAACGGCCCCTCCGATTGTTGTCGAAGCGGAAAAGCAATAAACGGCTTATGCCTGGCATTTATTTATCCGCTTGCTATCAATAACCCTATTCATCTGTGATGAATTTGTGATAGTTTGTCTTCCCTCGCTTTTGCGGAGGAAACGATGATAATCGTATCAAGATAACCCATGCACACCTATACGGAAAAAGGCATCATAGTAAACACAACTGCTTTTGGCCTTGATGTCTCAATCACCTTTCTTGGTTCTGCATGAACGCCGATTATTGATTTTACATTTCTCTACTACGCATCTATTTTCAGACTACTTTTTAATCCTCTTTCAGCCATTATTGCCCTTACATGTAATCCGGCGATATGAGCCAACAACGTTATCGAATATTGGTTTATCTGTTCTTCCAAAATATTCGTACCTTGCGTGAAAGCCTCTGTCAGCTTCTTCTTTTGTACCTCCGTAAGCCCCTCAACATCGACAATGTCAAATTTTACAGACATTGTTTTGTTTATCAGTTCTGAATAGACTTTTTTCAATTCAGTGAGCGCTTGTTTGACTACATCATCCGGCACACCATGTTGTTGTATGTTTGTTTTTATTGCCTCTCGCACCATATTCCAACTCTGTTCTGATGCACCCGGGAGATGTATTATTTCTGCCATTAGTTAACCTCTATCAATGACTTTACAATTCATCTAAGTAGAGATTATCAGTGATCTCATCGAAGAGAAATTTATGTAACCGCTACTCATGCGACTGGTTCATCACAACGAAATGCGTACAAGGCTTTGACAATCAGAAAAGCACTCTACCGAATGTTATTTTTCAGAGTCGATCGGAATTCCGAGTGATTTAATTTCATTCATCAGTTTGGTTTTTCGGATGGGTTTGATCAAATAGGAATCGCAGCTAGCCTTGAATGCTTCAATAATATTGTCCGGATCACTCAGAGCACTCGTGACGATCACCTTTGCTTTCTTTTCAAGGGGGATGCCTTCTTTTCTTTCCACTTCGCGAATCTGTCGCACGACATCATGACCGAGGGTTTCCGGCATCATAATGTCAACCAAGACAAGATTATATCCAGCATGGGCACGGATAGCCTTATGAAAGAATTCCACTGCACGTTTTCCGTCTGTGACAAGATCGCAATTGCCATGAGGTGTGAGGAAGTTCGTCAACAATGTTCCGCTAGTCGGATCGTCTTCCAGAATCAGAATTTTGTTTGAGTCTTTCTTTTCGCCATGAGCTCTAATGCTATGCTCAACAATATTCGACAGCGGACGTTTTTCATGGAGCAGTTCATGTTTCTCAGCGATCTCGACTAATTTCTTCTGAGATAGTTCCCTGAATTCATAACCGCCGCGGTGGAAGAAATCTTTCTGAAGCGTGCTGATATAATTGGCAATGTACATGATGCGAATATGAAAATAGGGATTAGTTTTTAAGAACCCGTTGCAGCGCTCTATATGCTGCTCAATTTTACCAGAATCCAGTGGCCCTCTTTGAACATCAAGCAATAGCAAGCATCCCTTGCTATCTTTCAAAGCAATATCCACCTGCCCATTACCTATTTTCACATTAGTGCCCCATAAAACCAACCCCTCTTCGTCCAACGCGTCCGAGGGATATTTGCCAATTATTTCTTTTATCATCATCACGTTCATGTGTTGCCTATATTATTACTTGGAATTCTAGAATTGGCTTTCCTGGCGTTAGATTGTTCCTTTCCGAGCACCCTTTGCGATCTTTCCGGAGTTTCTTAAGTGATAAGTCAGCAATTTGTATGCCGATTGACGCAATATTTGTTATCTACCTTTATTATGGCTGGTTGAATTCTCTAATACCTGCTCATACTAGTCATTCATACTTCCAACGACATAAACTAAGCCACCCCGGGGTAAGCCTGAAACTGCTTGCCTTGTTCAAGTGCAGCAGGAATTGAACAGGATCATCAATCATGAAAACATCGTTTTGATTCTCCGGAATGTCAAGGTTACTCGATAAATGGACTTTGCATTCTCCCTGATATTTGTCATTTTATCCCTCGGCTCTTGCATTCCGCAAAATATTCTCTTTCCTGCCAAGAAAACGCAGACATGATTGTTTTTACTCTATTTTTCATTCAGCCGAGATGAGGTTACGTAATAAATATCATTATATATATATATCAAATGCAAATTTAATCGAAAGAAAAGAAAAATAAAAAGGAATTTGGCACCATATGTGTATGTATGTTGGTAAAGTCAGGATAATTATATTATTCTTCAATATTTTTCATAATTATACTATTAGGCTTTCTTTGAGATGCTGACATTCTAACTTAGTAATAATTAATTTCTTTATATGACAATTGTCAGAATAAGGGGCAGATCATGAAAGCAGCAATTATCGTTAGCTTCATATTTTTCGTCGGGCTAATTTATTTCGTGCTTATGAAGAAGCAAGAGCCACTCTCAAACATTATGAAGATCCAGGCTAAAGTCAGGAGGCAATCTACGCCTCAGCAAGGCCTTGCCGTTTCATCTCTCAATAAAGAACAACGCAATATTATCGAATTGAATCGTGCGTCCATTCAATGCAGTCTGAAGTCAATTTTTTCTCACACTCCATTTGATTTTTTGAATGAAACATTGCCAATCAAACGTGCTGATATTCGCCAAGAACTTTATATTGCAACAAAAAACTGCATTGGTGACATGAGAGAATTCTCCTCTGTCTACAAAATATCTAATATGCTCGATGATCCGCAAGTGGATTTGTCACAGATAGCTAAAATAATCTCAACGGATCCTATATTGTCTAACAAAATATTACGCTCAGCCAATTCCGCTTATTTTGGATCAGGAAAGTCTGTAGATTCGATAAATCATGCTTTGGCGATCTTAGGTTTCGTGAATATAAAATCTATACTCTTTCACAATGTACTTTCCAAGAAGTTCTCTACTGAGGCCTCTTTAAATCCTGAGCTTAAGGTCATTTGGGATCACTCAATCAAAGCTGCACTCTGTGCTGTTTATCTTTCCGATGCCTTCGAGGGACTTCACAGAGGAAAACTTTATACACTCGGCTTGATGCACGATGTTGGAAAGTTCATTTTACCGCGATTGGTTCAGGGCCGCACTTTTGATCCCAAAGTTATCATACCGTACGGAGAAAAGCTGAGCATACTTCGGGAAGACGAACTATTCGGCATCAATCACGCAGTTATTAGCAGAGCGGTTTTAGAAGATAGTGGAATTTCGGAGCAGCTTTTGAATGTAATCGAAATTCATCATTATCCATTGTTTACGCATAAATCTTTTCATCTCTCTAAGAATGAAGATCAGAAGTACTTAACAGCCTTATACTTAGCGAACCAAATAGCAAAATTGTTTGCAAAGCAGGACGAAAAATATCTGTTTGCCGTGCAACCTTTGCCACCATCCTATCAAGGTTTCATAAATCGCTTTAAACTAGATAACATCTTTAACGATGAGAGAGTTATTGCCGATATTTCGAAAAGCGGATCCTTTATTGAATTTAGTAATTAACACTCTTTCAGTTTGAAATAGATAAACAAGTATAGGTGTAAGCAACAACGATCGTGTCCATGCTTCAATAGAGGTGCAGAAGTACACATGCAATGACAAACTTTTTTTACTAAATTGCTCAAGTGTCTATGTCAAAGCACCCCTGTGGTAGATTTCATATTCCTGACATGCTCTACCTAGTGCCTAATCGTATTACATCGCTTATCGTGCCATCCGGAACATGTGACGAACGATGCTTGTGGGCTTTTCTGTTAACTCCTTTGATTTTACAATCGGTGCAAGAGCATATCCCTTCTACTTCCATAAGCGCGCCTCATTAAAAGAACCTAAAATAACTGAATAAAAGACATTTAATCATGACAATTGCCATGCGCCTGATTACTTTCTCGTCCCCCCTTCATGCTACCTAGCGTGTTGCGCCTGAATTTCCGCACATATGCAGACGATTACTTTATCACTGCTCCAATATCTCTCAGACAGAACATGATTTGCTGTTCTGTATACTGTAAGTATTTGAGTGGGCACGCTAATTGCTTATTTATAAGCGTAACAGAAGGATCATCTCGCACAAATCCATGTGCCAGATCGTGGCATTTCGTGACATCTCCAATTAGCTGTCTTATCTGAACGCAAAGACATGATTGTCCGTACCCATTGCAAAGAATTAGCAGTGCTAACAAGCACTTTCAATGATCTAATGAATGAAATGACGGTTATAGAAAAAGGATATCCGGATGCCAAACAGAGTACTGATTGTTGATGACGAGCTAGATTATCTTGATAGCGTAAAGCGATACCTCTTCAGAGCAGGCCTGAAGAATATCCGTCTTGACTACGATCCCCGGAAAACCGTTGCTGCCGTGGAAAAAGGTGACGTCTTTGATGTCGCGCTGCTCGATATCACGATGCCTCACATCAATGGCATCAATCTTCTCGAAATAATCAAGAAGTCAACTCCTACAACTGAATGCATAATGGTGTCTGCACTGAATGAAGCTCGTATCGCTTCCGACTGCATTCGAAAAGGCGCCTATGCCTATCTCGTAAAACCAGTCAACGCTGAAGATCTCATCAACACAATCCATCGGGCCCTTGAACGTCGAAGATTTCTCGAAATTCTGAATATAAACAAAACAGAGAATCTGCCTTCTATTGAGCACTTAAGTTCCTTCGATCGAATTAAAACTTTGTCTAAAAAGATGATTCGATTGATGAAAGAGGCAGAGCTACACGCGGCAAATCACAATCCCATTCTCATCTCCGGCGAAATTGGCACAGGCAAGATGCTTTTTGCCGAGGCTATCCATAATGCAAGCCCTCGTTGCGACGATCCTTTCGTATCCATAAATGCCGACGAGCTCAAGATGTCTTTTCAGGCTGCAACTCCCGGTGATAACTGGCAGGATGTCATCAACAACCTGGAGACGATGAAAGAGGCCCACAAGGGCACACTTGTGATCCGAAATCTGGAAGAGCTCTCTCTTCCTGTCCAGGATATATTGCTTAAGTATATTCAAGATAAGGACTCAAACAGTACGTCCCTTCCTTATAACGTTCGTATGTTGTTTACTACGACAAAAGGCGTTAGGGCATTGCTCGATAATAATTTGTTCAAAAAAGAGCTCTACTATAACCTGAATAGAGCCTGGATTCATATTCTTCCACTACGAGAGAGGAAGGAAGACATTTCACTTTTGATCAATACGTTCTTCGAAGAATCTAGAGAATTAGGTGGGGTAGCGGATATCGATGAGGATGCATTAAATAAGCTGCTTGATTATGATTACCCTCAGAATGTTGCAGAATTGAGAGAAATTATATCATTACTGACAAGCAAGGTGAACGGTCGTCGAACTACAATCAACGATCTGCCCGAATGTGTAAGAAATCAAAATGAAGACATTGTGTATGATCCGGACATCCGCGTTCCCAGAGAGCTATTGAAGGATCTCAACAGGGATTATCTTCTGCGGGAAATATGGTGCCCGCTTGAAGTTAAGAATGGTCGTGTAGCTGTCATTGTTGACGATCCCTCAAATATTATCAAGCGGGACGAAATCAAGCGACTTTTGAAGAAAAACGATGTTCTTTTTTTGAAATCTAATAGAAATGAAATTCTCAAATTCATTAAGCACTATTATTCTGATAGCGATAGTGGACAATTTGATCAAATCATTGAAGAGGCTGAAGAGGTCCGCATTGAAGTTGAAAGAACCGATGACGAGAGGGATGTCTCCGAATCCGATAGCGTTGTTCGCCGAATCGTGAATGCAATGATTAACGATGCACATCGCATGCGCTCAACGGATATCCATATAGAGCCCGATCAGCAGAAACGAAGCGTCAACATCCGTTTCAGGATTGATGGCGAATGCTTGCCGTATAAATCTGCTCCTTATAATATGAGATCGGCAATTGTGTCTCGTATTAAGATCATGTCTGATCTGGACATCACGGAACGTAGACTTCCTCAGGATGGAAAAATCAGGATAAAGCTTGCTGACGGCAATGTCATCGAGTTACGAGTTGCAACAATGCCGACGGTTGGCGGTCTCGAGGACGTTTCCTTGAGATTACTGGCACGGAATGAACTCGTCGATCTTGACAGCCTGAATATGCCTTCGCAGACTCAAAAAGAATTCCTAAATATCATCAATAAACCGTATGGTTTGATTCTGTGCGTTGGACCTACCGGTTCGGGAAAGACAACAACATTGCATGCTGCCATTCACAGGATCAATAAGCCCGGCGTTCGAATATTGACCATTGAGGATCCCGTTGAGATAACGCAGCCGGGAATCCGCCAAGTCCAGGTCAACAGAAAAATAGGGCTCGATTTCCCAATGGCGCTCCGTGCATTTCTGCGCGCCGATCCTGATGTCATAATGGTGGGAGAGATGCGGGATTTTGAAACCGCAAAAATCGGCATAGAGGCCTCGCTTACAGGTCATTTGGTATTCAGTACGCTTCATACAAACAATGCACCTGAGACGATTGTCCGTCTGCTTGACATGGGATTGGATCCGTATAACTTCGGAGACTCACTACTCGGTGTCGTTGCACAGCGTCTCGTGAAGTCGCTCTGCAGCCAATGCAAGGAACCATATCAACCGACACGCGATGAGATAGACGCGATGATTGCGGAGTGCGGAAGCCACAATGCACCCCGCATACTTATGAAGGAAATGCAATTTCATAGAGCAAAAGGTTGCAAAAAATGCGGGAATACCGGTTATTTCGGGAGAATAGGAATCTTTGAGCTCCTGGTTGCAACAGATTCCATCAAGAATCTAGTTATCAAGAGAGAACCTGCGGACAAACTTAGGGATGCGGCAATTGATGAGGGCATGAGTACGCTTCTCGAAGAGGGGCTCATGTGTGCAGTGAAAGGCCTCACCGATCTTGAACAAGTTCGGCGTGTCTGCATAAGATAAGGAGTGACCGCTTCCTATCCCACTATCTATCGGCCAATCGGGCCCATTGAAGTGCACGGTGTTTCCTATCATCCGCTTGGAATTTATTAATGGCTATTTTGATTGCCGAAGACAACCCGGTTTCTGCAAAGCTGGTCGACCAAACCCTGAAGAAACAAGGTATTGAGACTTTTATAGCTGGCAACGGCGCAGAAGCATTGGAACTCCTATCGAAGCATTTCTCTTCCATCGAAATTGTCATAACTGACATCTTGATGCCCGAGATGGATGGCCTGACTCTGGCTAAGGTATTAAAGACTTCCCCACAACATGGGCATATTCCCGTGATCGTTTGCACAGTTCTGCACGATGTAGACAGCATCAAGAAGGCAGCGGCTATCGGTTGCAGACATTATTTAGTAAAACCCTTCCGTCCCGAAGATCTTTACGCGAAAGTTTTAGAGTGCCGTCTTCATGAAATGAAAGTTATGCGGTCCCAAGCGGAAATCATGTCTCATTATAACCTTCAAGGAAATCAATATGCTGAGATAAGGGCTTCCTTCCGTCAACTTCTCGAGAGCTATCTCTCCTTTTCGAATGAGAAACGGAAAGGAAATAATAAAGGGGAGCTTGATTTGGCGAATATTCTTGAATGCGCGGTAATATTCGGCACAGAACGCTTGAGGGTCTTGCTCGAGCAATATGGCAATAACGGACATCTGGAAAATGAAGAAACAGAGCGTGATCAGACACTGTTGAACGAAATGGAGAAGGTCGTTAAAGTCCTATCAAAATGATCACCTGACCATCGAAAGATGGAAATGGTTGATCTTGACCAACCGAAGAGCCTCATTCTGAACCTTCATGCCTTTCTATCACGACAAACTAGAGATTCACGATCATCATTTTGAGTGATTCCCCCTTTAAACGGTCGGCCTCCCGGCGCACATCATCATGCTTGTGCCTGGTGTGTAATTAACCTTTATTGTCAGAAGACGGACTTGAGTTGACAGTACAGTAGAAAAGGTGGTCAGATTCTTCCTGGATTGCTGGCAACAATCAAAATCAGGAGGATTGTTATCATGACCACCCAAGAAAAGCTTATCAGAAAGAAGCAGAGTTTACTAGAGCTGGCTGAGTACCTTCAGAACGTCTCTCAGGCCAGCAAAATCAACGGCGTGTCCCGCCAACACTTTTACGACATCAAAAGAGCTTATGAGGAGCAGGGCATCGAGGGGCTGCGGGAGAAGACCCGCCGGAAGCCCTGCCTGAAGAACCGGGTTGTGCCTGAGATCGAGGCGGCCGTGCTCCAGATGGCCTACGAGTACCCGGCCTATGGTCAGACCCGGGCCGCCAATGAGCTGCGCAAGCAGGGGGTGCTCGTTTCTTCGGGCGGCATCCGGAGCATCTGGCTGCGGCATGGACTGGAGCGGTTCAGGAAGCGCCTGGCCCTACTGGAGGAGAAGGCAGCCAAGGAGAGGGCATCGTTTATACCGAGGCCCAACTCGTGGCCCTGGAGACCGCCAAACGCGAACGGGAGACCAACCCTGACGAGATCGAGACCGCCCACCCCGGCTATCTGCTGAGCCAGGACACGTTCTATGTGGGCTACCTCAAGGGCGTGGGCCGCATCTACCAGCAGACCGTCGTGGACACCTACTCCTCCGTGAGCTTCGCCAAGGTCTACACGGCCAAGGTGCCCGTCACCGCGGCCGACCTGCTCAATGACCGGGTGCTGCCCTTCTTCGAGCACCACAACGTGCCGATCCTGAGAGTTCTGACGGACCGGGGCACCGAGTACTGCAGGGCGCCGGACAGACACCCCTACCAGCTGTTCCTGCAGCTCAACGAGATCGACCACACGAAGACCAAGGTCAAGAGCCCGCAGACCAACGGGATCTGCGAGAGAGCTCCTCTGACGATCCTCAACGAGTTTTACCGGGTGACCTTCCGCAAGAAGGTCTACAGTGACCTGGAGACCATGCAAACGGACTTGGATGAGTATATGAACCGCTTTAACAATGAAAGGACCCATCAGGGCAAGCGCTGCAAAGGGAGAACCCCCATGGCGACATTCATCGACGGGCTAGAGTTGTATAAGGAAAAGAACCTGGCTGAGAAACTGGCGGCCTAAACCCTGCCGGCGTTCCAGGAGAATCTACCACTGTGTAAAGTCAACTCTCGTTCAGGACAATTTATCTATCTAGCACATGTCTCTACACGATCCTTCCCCATGTAAATTAGATCATATCTTATACGTATTGAAGGTGTTCCATTTCGGATTATTAATCTAACTAGATGATATATGTAGAATATTTAACAAGCAGCATGCCGAAATGGCATGATGAGCCCATTAGGGCTAAGACAGCAGACAATCGATGCGCATCGACATGTATTTGAATAATAAAGCTTTTTTTCGATATATGCTTTACTTTATTTCTCGGCATGGGTCATGCTCAGATGTCAGTGCAAATACAAACACAAACTCGAAAGCAGGAGGACAACATGAAATAGCAAGCATCCATTGTTTATTTGACTGAGAAAATGCCGATGGCCAAGATGAGCAATTTTGTGAACATGCAAGAGGTGATTGGCGAAAAATATCGTAATAATCAGTTAAGTGTTCTCGAATACTCTGTCGAGGAGATCAAGATTCTTTTTGCAGAGGATAATCTTTACTGTATCGACGAGTTAAGAAAAGTCCTGACAATGGAAAAGAGAATCAATGCGATGCTTGTAGAAAAAGAGGAGATTCTGAGACTTTTCGCTAAGATTTACGATCTCTTCGAAATGAATTATTGCCACTGACAAATCGGGTGAAATGTTTAGTTGAGGTCACTTCAATGTTACTCATGAAGATTCTGGATATTGACAGTAGTTTTCTAAAGGTAGCCTCTTATGAAGCCTTCATGGACGAATTGGAAAAGCATATTGAAGGTAAACTAGCAAGTCTGGATGGTATGTTTAGGCTTCCCTATGATAAGCATGATATCGAGCAGTTGATTCATTCTGTGGAAACGCAAAAAATGAAATGTTTGAAAGGAGAGATCAGTGCAAAACGTCTCTATCGTGAAATCGATCACGCCCTCTCCTTGTTCAAGACCAAGCATCCCACTTTCGATTTTCAAAAGGATCCGGTAATCGTTGCTTACTATTCGTGAGCGTCAGCTCTAGGAGATCTTGAATGAACACAGTAGCAGAAAAGTGGATCAGCAATGAGGCTGTCACAGAGGAGCCCGGCCATGATTGCCAGTTTCATGTTCGGATAGAGCAGATGCACCCCGCTGATAACAGCAATTTCTTCTTGATCGTCAGTGCGTTGATGGCCCGTCTCAAAACTCAGAGTGATTCATTCGTAGCCGGAATCTTCAGACGCACTCAACCTGCGCAATCAGAGCTTTCAGACAGGCTTGAAAAAGAAAAGAGTGCTTTTAAAGAAAGGCTGGAACAAGAGATTAAGAAGATTAATATGAACGATAGTCCATCTATTAATGATGGTTCGGAGTGGTTTTTTCTTTGATTGTGACAAGCACCTGACATGGCCAGTGGTTCAACGATATTCATGCCTAGATATCAACAATCGTCAATAATGAACTTTAGAAATTGTGTAAATAACGAACGGCAAATGAGAGAACTAGAAACGGTTAATGAAATTGGGTTTACTCCGAACTGGGGTTCTGCAACCGAGAAACGGCTGACAGGGAAAGTAATACACGTTATCGGTCCGCGAAGACTAGAAAATGACCTGTTGGTGAGCTTTGTTGGAAAAGAGACAGGTGCGGATTGCTTTGTGACTAACTTCGACAATATGGAAAGACTCATGGGCAACTCAGCCCTGATACCAGGACAGCTCTTGCTGATTGACTATCGTGAGCCGCGGCTCCATGAAATACTGAAACTTGCTTATGCCAACGGATGCCGGTCTTTACTGGAGCGGCGGCTTATCTCGCTGTTCAAGGCTGAAAAGAATAAAGGCACAGCGGAGCCAATATGTCCCGAAAGCGCTTGCGGAATTCTCTATAAGTGCGATTCCGCCATGGACTTGCTTGACTGGATATACCAGCTCTTCAATGTCGCGGACCCCGATAAAAGTGTTGCTACTCACTCTATGGAAGTCCCCAGTGAAATAAGATCTGCAAGGCCTCTGACATGGAGAGAGCTGCAGTTGCTGATGCTGATGACTGATGGGCTCCGGAATCATGAAATTGCCGATCGAATCGGGATCAGCAGACACACCGTTCGTACTCATCTATACAACATCTTCGCGAAAATCGGGGCGAGAAATCGACTTGAAGCCATGAGCTGGATAGAATTTCATGTAAGATTTCTTTTTTTTCTTTTATAATCTGCACATCTTGCTGCTGATAGCACATCGCAATCTTCAATCCTCTGATAGATTCCCTATTGCCTGGGATGTACAGGAACTGGGATGCTAGTTAGATTAATCCTTTCAGAATCATGAGGATACCTTATCCTTCGAATCACTGCGACTCCATCCGTAATGTTTCCTTTTGAATACTCGCTTTCCTTACGATCCGCATTTCACGACTATGCCTTTAAAAGGTTCATACGATAGCGTGCCATCCATTCCATGACAGGATAATTGCGCTTAGATGCAACGACCTGTTGCCACTGTCAGTGGGAGTGTATCTTATGACTATGACGTCCGTCATGAAAAATAGGCATCGATAAAGGTATCGTTTAATAAATCAAAATCAAGATGCTTAATTTGAATCGTCCAATTTCCACGATCATATCGCAATACAGCTGTTGCGCAGAGATTTGTCCGTAAGCAAATCATAATTTCGCCGTATCGATCGAAATGCGTAGTTTTACGAGATCAAGTCCGCTATAAGAAGAAACCCTCGAATCATGAAAAAGAGCGCGCTTATTCACGATTGCCTGGATCAGTCCATCGATGAATTCGACTTCGTTTGACTCATTTGGAAATTACACGTTCTCGTTATTCAGCAATTTCACTGGCGACATTGTGTTTGCTCCTTCTGTTCATTTTAAATGGATAAGCCTCTCCAAGTCAGCACCCTCAGAATTCGAGTAGTCTGAGCGACCATACCTGCCGGCCAAGGACAGAACCAAGACCAACTTCTGTTTTGGTCAAAATATCCCGCCGTATGCCGCAATCACATTTATGCTGCATCTGCCCATATCGCTCATGCTCTCTGACAACTAGGTTGACTTTACTAATGAGCATCACTCATGCCATCGATAAAATGTTGCACCGGAATGAAATATATCAAATGATTATACACTATTGCATGATAGCTAGAGCGAGCTAAGGAGCGGGACACGGCGCAAGGAATCGTCCCGTTTCGGGCCATTTCGGTTATTTTGAATGATTATAATTATTTATAACGTGATGCCAATCCGGGCTGTCCTGCTGTAGATAATAAGACGAACTCCATTGCATGAACAACCCGGGATGCTAGACTTTCTATAAGTGTACTTCACTTTAAGTGATCGACTAATAAAGGCACTCCACGTTTGGGGCAGTCAGTAATATCGATAATGATTTCTTAAAGTTATACTGATATACTGCCGATTATACGTATGATGCTCAACTGATTGGGAGTCAACCATAACCCGCATGGATACCAGCACAGGCTTAAGCGGTATTGCTGCCGACTTGAGGACTGATTCAGAACTCGACTCTCTATCCTGTAACAGACGGATTGGAGACAATGCCTCTACACCGGCTGCACAAAATGCAGTGATCATAGAGCGAGAGGAGGCATCGCGATCCTCTGGGATGCATGGAACGGTTGAATTTCTTATTCGACGAATGCACCATAAGGGCGATCTGCCTGCCTTTTCTAATCACGTCGCTGAAATTAATAGCAAACTCTCTTCTCTGACGGCAATCGACTATTCTTCTGTAGGCGATTTGGCAAAAATCATCCTGAAGGACTTCTCGCTTACCAATAAACTCCTCAAAGTCGTCAATTCCGCATTATATGCAACGTTGTCGGGTAAAGTGATGACCATTTCCAAGGCCGTGTTTCTTCTAGGTTTTGAAAAAATACGCATGATCGCGGCCACTCTAATGATTTACGAGCATCTCCAGAACAAACCGAAAGTAATAGAATTAAAAGAAGTAGCCATAGCCTCCTACATAAGTGGACTGATCGCCATGGGAGTGGCCGAAAAACTAAAGCAAGGCGAACGAGAGGAAGCCTTCATCTGTGCCATGCTTTACAATCTCGGCAAGATGTTGGTGATCTGTTATTTACCCGAAGAATATGCAGAGATTGAGAAAAATATGGCTCAAGAAGGAATCGACGAGGACATGGCGTCTAAATCCATCCTAGGAGTCTCATACAATGAATTGGGAATGTCCATATCGCGATCTTGGAATTTTCCCGATAAAATTGTTCACAGCATGAACAGCATACCCGATGGGATCATAGAGCCGCCTAGAACAGCACAGGATATCCTGCGAAACATCGCAAACTATTCCAACGAAGCGCTCAGTAAGGTCATTAATAGTAAGGACAGCGAAGATCGCTCAGTCCTGTTGTCGGTTTTGTCAAGGCGTTATCACAAGACCATCCCTCTCCCCGCCGAGCAAGTGGAATCTTTAATCGAATCCGCTGCCAAAAAGATCGATGATTACTCTGATATTGTCCAAGCGGATCGCAATACCTGCTCGTTCATGAAGAAAGTACTCCAGATCCGCACGATGCCAGTTAATGTAGTAAGCGGAAGCGGTTGCGACACGCTCCCGTCCAGCCAGCTTACTCGTCTAGAAACTGATGCTCCAGGATCCGGGTCCGAGTACCTAACCGGGTTGCAAGGGGTCTGTATCTTGGAGAAAAGCATTCGTGAGATTGAGGAGGCAATACAAGAAGGTCGCAGCCTCAGCGACGTAATCTATTTGATCATCGAAACCATATACCGTGGGTTTGATTTGACCCGCGTGATCTTTTGCTTGCGGGATGCAAACCGAGCTAAAATGGTAGCACGCTTTGGGCTGGGAGAAAATGCGGATGTGATTACACGGCTATTCCATTTCCAGATCTCACATTCTCCGGATATCTTCAGTATCGCAATATCGCAGTCCAAGGGGATCATCATCGATGATGCATCGGCGCCTACTATCTCCAGAAATCTGCCTAAATGGTATCGCGACAATATTGCTGCTCCCTCATTTTTTATTTATCCCTTACGGTTCAAGGGAGAATGCATTGGTATGTTCTACGCCGACAAAAAAGAAAAAGGGTCAATTCTGACGGAGAGTCAGAGGATGCAGATGGAAGATTTGCGTAATACGACCATCCAGATGCTTACAAAAAGCTTCCAATAGGATCAGCGTTGGCAATATTTTCTTTTCGGTGTCGTTCTGACAGTTGTTTCCTATATATCCCCGCAGAAGTTGAGGTGCTATTTTTGGAGTATTATATAATCAAGTAATACGGCTGTTAGCCGATTTATCATAAAGTAAGACCGAGACGTCATTTATCAATTCGCGGAGGCCACTAATGGTTATTGCAAGAGGTGAATTCATCAACGAGTTAGAAAAAAATGTGGAATTCAGGCAGCGATACGCTGAACGCGAAAGGCTGAAAAGAGAAAAGGAAGAGGCAGCAAGAATATTTATGGAAGAGTATAATCGAATCGTTGGTGAGGCCGCGAGGGAGACGGAAATCGCAATCGACAAGAAACTGACAGAAGTTGGTTTGAAATGTGCGGCGGATATAGATGAGCTCAAATTTCAGGTGATCTATGAGATGCCGACGCGATATGGCATTGTGACAGATCAGCTAGACAAGAAGGACGGCGGTTCCCGAACGTCAAACTTTGTCAAATTGATGAAGGATGTCATGACTCAACTTGTCCCCAAGTATGAAATCCAAGGTTGGCATCTTACATACAGGCACATTAAAGGCGGAATATTCATATTCACTATAGAATAAGTGGACAACCAGCATTTAAAGATAGTCTTTACGTTAGTCAGAGACTTCTCGTCCCTGTGCCTCTAAACACAAAGCAATCCCAGCCGTAAAGTCTCGCGCAGGTAAATGATATTCTCTGCCTCGGCGATGGCTTTCGCAATAAAAAAGTTGACCAAATGATACTAAATTAGCTTCAGATTGTTGAGATGGTCCGAACCTGCACAGCGTAAGTTGTAATATTTCGAACTTCGGGAGGCAGAAAATCAGCCTTTGATACAAGCTAGTCAGGTTTCTTATGGGGATTGGCCTTTTAGAGAACCGTAAGACCAATGTAGGTTATGAAAATATTTATATTATGTCATTCTTTAAGATTAAGATCCTCATAGTCTGCAAACTCAGCAAATGACAGAATATCATCTATTCGTTTTCGTGTGAGCGCTCCACTGTGCCATTAAACCTTGAAGTCCGCGACTATATCCTGTCCGTACCGTAATAATTCTGAAAGAATATTTTTTGATGGCGTAATTGATAAGATCGATAGTGCACTCTCGAGTATGCATGGTGTCGATTTTTCAATGCTCTGATTCTGTGCCCATCATCAATCTCCGTCGATTGGTATCTTTGGATTATCGTTTCTTCAGACTTTTCAAATATGAGGAACTTCACATCGAGTTTAATATGGTAATATGCATCTGTTTTTCATTACGACAGGTCTGAATGGTATCGTTTCATGTACCATGAAATGCGAAGCGGTCTTCAGGGGATGTTTTATGTCGATAAAGGGACTTTTCTCCCAGTGCCGTTAACGTCTAAATAGCGGTGTTTTCAGGACATGGCATACTGCTAATCAGGCGAGTATCACTCTTTTCGGCTTCAATCTTTTTTCAATTGTAACATATCTGTTGGCTGGTACCGAAGAAGCGACATATTTTAGATGTTCTGGATCTGATGAGCGTGATTCAGAATACGGGGTTGTGATAAATATCATCCTGTGCTTTTGTCGTTCACGCACTTCAGGAGACAGAACCGTGCATGTCTAAATTACTGTCTCCTGAAGTCGTGAATTTCATGATTTTGTTTAGCAAACACCTCAGTTCCATTCAATATGATATTCTTAGGGCGTGATCGTGCCTGCGGCGCTGATCGTATACGTGGTGTCGCCGCTGCCGTGAACGGACGTGAGCGAAAGACCGGCCATCGTCCCCGCCGCCACCGTCAGCGTGACGCCCGTGGACTGGGTGTAGCCTGCGCCCTGCAGCCGTGCAACCGTCACTGTTGCGGTGGGCCAGTCGCTGAAGTAGGCCTGGGCTGCTGTGTAGGCGTTCTTCACGTCCGCGCGGGCCGTGGCATTGTAGCCCCTGATGCGGTACGAGGTGAACTGCGGGATTGCGATGGCCGCCAGGATGGCGATGATGGCCACGACGATCATGAGCTCGATCAGCGTGAAACCCTTCTTGCCTCTTTTCTTCACAAAATAATTGATCATGATGACCTCCTGTATTATCTTTTTCATGCTCTTTTTTAATATTATTGTGTCGTCAAAATTCTATATCGGTATATTTTCGCGATTCTTGATTTAATCGGAATACCTTTCTAGTGAAGGTCTTCCCTGGTTACTGCATGCGTCGATCTCTCCAGTGAATAAGATTTGTGCGATTAGCAATTGAGGGGGGTGTAATAGGGCTTTTTTCTGTCGAGTATCCGGAACCAAATGCCCCACTGACTGTAACATATAGATCGGGAGTTTTCGAATAGGGGTTCATAGATAATATCGGCGCAGTAGGAATTCCCGTACCGTTGATTGCAATACTGCGATTTCCCGTAAGGGCGCCGGCACCCGTGATATAGTCGATGGAGTATATCTTTGGCGTACCTCCCTGGGCGCATGGATCTGTCCCCCCAGGCGTATAGGTCGTGAAGTAAATCTGGCCAGCAAAAATGGAAGAATCAGCAAGGCATTTTTCTCCACTTCCCAGCAAGTTGAAATACCACCCTCTTTTCGTTGCATTATCCGTATATGTTGAGGAACTTATATTTTCGAGGTCACCCAATGAATAGCTTCCTGATACCGTCACATCTTTCACTCCGTAGAATCTATCGGTCAATCCAGCAGTCACCAAAATGGGATCCGCTTTATTACCAGTCCCCCAATAGACCCAGACATGACCTTCCACGTCCTTGGTTACGGAGGGTGCGTCGTAGATTGCCCCTGCTCCAGCATCCCTTTGAAAAAGGCGTGAAACTGTCCAATTTGAGGTGCTGCAAGAATTTCCGTCCGACGCCGTACAGAATCGGAACCGCCACATGTTACCCCCAAGATCTCCCATATAAACAAGGTCTGTGAAACCATCGTTGTCTAGATCCACTGTGGCCGCGCTGCCGGGCATAGCGTAGGTCATATCAGAGTATGTTGCTCCGGTGGCGCTCCAGAGGACCGTCCCGTCAGAGAGGCTCACAACAAAAAGCCCTTTTCCTCTTTTGTCACAATCTGTACCACTGCAGCTAGCCAGATTGTGTCCCCCGCCGATAAATCCAACCCATTTCTCGTTTCCTGATACTTTGACACGATGCACCATCATTTTGCTCCAAGGCTCTCCGAGATAGGGAGCATCTGAGGAGGAAGGGCTTATATTCCATTTGTAGATTGGACTGTAAGTGTTTGTGATATCCAATGCGAAATAACCGCAATAGTAACTATATGTGGAAGAATAAACGTTCTGGAAGTCGGATGCGCAGGAAGCGGAGGAACTCCAGAGTGCGCCGACTGCACCCCGACCTTCGCCGAAGATAAGTAGGGTTTTCCAATCCGAGGCAGACTTTGCCGTTCCATCACCGGTGCCAAGCCAGACATCGGCAACGCTGATGGGACCATCGACATAGTATTGATGAGTGAGTCCTGTCGGGTGCGACTTATGAGCAATGTCCTTTAGTTTGCGCAATTGATTCGGAGGGATGAAACTCCACACCTCGCCCCCCGTATCCGCACGGAATGCATGCAGTTGACCATCGTTGGCCCCCGAAACGACGACGCGCTTCCCATTCGCAGTTGTGCGAACATTATTAGTCCTGAATGTGGGGAACGCGCCGGTGAGATCTCTAAAATCCTTGAAATAGGTGGAAGGTGTCCCGACCGTTATAGGGTTAGAACGAAACGTATCACCCAGCTTCCAGTTATCCTTGTTATAGGTGGTCTCACCACGGATAAAGCCGACTACTTCGTTCCTTCTTGTGTCATCCGCTACATTGAGATCCTGATAAGTTATATCCATGGTTGTGAAGGCTGTGAGAGTTCCTGATTTATATGTGAAAATATTCCTAGAAGCGGCCGTTGTTGACTGTAAAACAGCACCAGCATCCCAAATCACACCCCCGATGCTACCATCACTAAGTATCTGGTATTTTCGTAAGTGCCCGAGCCAGAGAGGATCACCATTGATCGGCTGGAATGAAGCTTCATAAATGAAGTTTTCATCAATGAGGCGCGACGAGGCGACGGAAGCCTGGGAGAATGAGTAGTTGGCCTCACGGATGACGCTGATGGCTTGTCTTAAGGCGGCGTCAAGCTCTGCCGCATTATTTGCGATAAAGGCATAGCCTGCAAGCGCAAGAGACCCTGGATCGTTGGATGTGGCATAACACTCGTCGCTGTATCCGTTACAGGTACCCGTTGTTGAGGAAGAACCGCAACTCGTCACAAGACTAGGATCAAATGCTGATTCATCCCCGCTGTTCGGAACGATGGGGTTATCTGTCCCGCCGTAGTATGCCATCCAGTTGAGCGTGTTTTTCAATCGGTTGGGCATGGTACTTCCCATACCTATGACAAACACCTTATACCCTGCATCCGCGAGGGCTTTTGTGGCCATGACGGAATCACGTCTTCTCTTATACATGTCTGTTTGGACTTCGGTTCCATCCCCATTACAGGCCATGGTATCGGCGCCGTCTGAAATCAGGATAACGAATTTTTGGCGGCAGTTTGCATAGGAATCCGCTAGCTTGTGGGTATCCAGATAGGCCTTCACATCCGTAAGTGCCGTAACGAGCGGAGTGGCCCCGACAACATTGCTATCTGTGGCCCAATAGCGGATATTATAGCTTCCGGATGCGCTCTGGTTGATCGTGCATGACGTGCTGCTTCCGCAATATATAGCAGAGTATTTCGATTTGATATCCCTGACCTTTGTATAGGTGCTTCCTTGAAATTTACCAAAGCCGAAACGTATATTGAGACTTACCTCGTCATCCGCATTGACCGTACCGTTCCCATCGTCATCGAGAATTGAAAAGACTGATCTTCGTGCTATGGCGTACCGTGTGCAGAGGGTCGTGTAGCCGCTATGGTAGGGATCGTCGTAAAAGGTAGATCCGGAACAGGTTGAGTTGCCGTAGATATCGTTGCTGTCACCCGCCGGATTCCATTTCATGCTTCCGGATAAATCAATAATGATCATGGCATCGGGAGCAACTGACGTGAACAAGGCGCTTTCATCCGTTTCCTGAGCTGCAGCATGTCCCGATAAGCAAAGGATCGCCGTGAGCATAAAGACGGAAAAATGTTTTTTTATCATCGTGTCACCTCATAGTTCGGCAATGACCACTCTGTCGTTTCCTTGCATATATTCGAGCCTCCTGATGGATCAATCATCCAATTTAGACCCCCGATTCGCACTAAAAATGACGTTACCTGCATCGCTGTCTGGTGCCTGAGGAAAAACATGAGATTCGCCACTTGATCAATGAGCCGTTTTCTTAGGTGAGGTCACTCTCTTATTGCGAAGTCATGATAACAACGCCGGTGCTTGTGACATTGTGGGTTCGCTTTTCAGTGAATCGCGAGTAGAGGTGAAGCGAGGCCGCTCCCGCGTCGTTGAGTTATCTGTGACTCAAATAAATATCAGTATAAAAATAAGCATAATTGCATATAGTATTTCGGCGTTATTGAGATATTCTTTAAAAAAAAATATTTAATACAAATTACAGCAACTTACAACGACGGGCGTGCGTGCGAAAGTGCTTATAATTATGTGACCTACCACTTAATTTCAGCATTTCACGTTAGGTGGGCTTGACAAGAAAAGCTCCAAAACCGAGATTAGCAATTTCCTGGATCAGTACCTTTCGATCGATCGGCTTGACGAGATACGCATCGCATCTACTCTTGAAAGTCTACGACATTTGAGGTATCGCTCAGGGCAATTGTCATAATGATCCGCGACCTTCTATTTGCCGGGACTCCATTTCGTTCCTCTATCTCTCGAATGCTTCTCAGATCATCCTTGCAATGCATCTCAGGTACCATGATATCGAGAATGATTATTTGATACATTTATCATCTGCGACCGCCTGCTCAAAAGCTTGAACAGCATCAATGCCGTTGAAGACAGGAGTGCAATCCCCATAAGGGTCAAGGTATTTCTGCATTAGCTTACTGCTGACGGGGTCATCCTCCATGATGAGGATTTGGGGTCTGCTGCTTTCAAGTGTTCTATAAAGTGCAGCTTTTCTTAGTCTGAAAGCAAATGTATCCTCTGAGAAAGGCATTGTAATGAAATCGAAGGCACCCATCCTGAAGCACTCAGTTGCTAGATCAGCATCGTTCAAGGATGAAACGACGATACGATCTGTCATGAAAAAGGATTCCCGGATGGAAGATCACAGTTCTGACTCTGTTTCGAATCCAGCTCCAATTTGAATGACTGAGAGATCGAAATTCTCGCCTGAAGTCACCAATGCCATTAAGTCGTCTTGACTTCTCGCAATATTGACTTTCTTGAAACTCGATATGGTAAGTCCACGCTTTAGCGTCTCGATATTGTCTTCACATTTGCTGGCCGATAGAACAGACAAAGACATTGGATGCACCTCCCGAGACATGTCTTATGTTTGATCAGTCAGACATTCTTTCGGGCGAGAGATCATTTGGGGATTGAGATTGCAAGTAGTATGCCCCCGCTCCAGTTCTCGTGCCCGGAATTTCCGAGTAACTCTTTGCATTGAATTAAACAGTTGAAGCGAGATCCATGCAATGGCTGCCCCCGACAAAAAGATCGCCCCGGACACCTTCATGTTGCTCATTAGTTCTGTCCGGACAACACTGACGCTCCAAGCATCGCCAGCAAGTTCGCAAATTGTTATGCACAGGCTCAATCCGAATATCGAGCAGACAATTAGGCTACTGAGCATGATGATAAGGCATACAGGAAGGCACAAGAATCTTATCAGATGAATAGTCATGCGGTGAAACATGTATTCAGCTTTTTTTCATCACGTAAACCCTCCTTCATCTACGCAAAGCGACGCAGCAGAAGATTACGATAGTGCGATTTCACTGAACATAGATTTGTCGGTAATTATTCATGTGAGCTAGATCGGACTTAACCGGTGTGCAGAGCGTCGCTCTACCCCGCTGCATTGAGGGAGAATCTCTTGGAGCAAGAAATATTTGCATTTTGTGTACTTCTTCAGCTTCCGCCTACGCACGAGCATCAACAGGCAAGAATCAGCAAGTACTAATGCCCCCTGTCTTCAACCTCCGCTCAATCTCTCATAAGACTCGTGCTGCGGAAGCTCAGGGTTCCCGCGGCAATTGCCGTACATACCCTGCTATTTTGGGATCTGCCGAGCGTTACCATATGTAAGAGCAATTGCCCCTTTTCTTATGATGGCACTTCTCGGCTTCAGGACGGGAAGTCGCCCTGAGGACTCTGGAGAGAGTCCAATCATAGCGGTTAAGAGACCGCTATTCATGGCACTTAAATCTACAAGCACAGATTAGAACGCACGCCCTAAGAACATATTGGTATTCCTTATCCCGACCTCATTCGTGCAATGTTCCTCGCGGTGTTGTAATCAACATGAGCCTCATAACTGCAAGTAGAACACCGAAAGTCAGACTGGTCACTGCTCTCTGCCTCGTTGACGTTTCCACATTCGCTGCACTGTAGATACGCAGATGAGGCGCCAATTTCACGGACTTCTATGCCCGAATGCTCGGCTTTGTATTTCAGCTTTTGGTAAAATTCCGAAACAGCCCAATCTTTAAGGATCTTCTTCGGACTATCAATGACATGCTCCAATTTTTCGATCTGGATGACTCCCGCATTATTATTGATCGCAAAATCCATGATCCGAGAAGTATATTGATGATATTTCGTTAATCTGAAGTTTCTTTCCTTCTCTATCAGCTTCTTAATCGGAGCCATCGCTTTAGTTTTTCCGTGCCCGGCACGCGTACTATACTTCAGGCAACTTTGGAATACGCTTTTTCTTTTGACTATTTGCCTGCGAAAGTTTTTGATGATCATGGCTTCGTTGCACTGTAGTTTGCGGAAACCGTTGTTCACCGCACAGCAGAACGGGAAGGACAAGCCGAGGTTCACTCCGATACATACTGTGGAATCTGGCTTACTTTCGGTTTTCGGAAAACCATATACGATCCTAACGAACCAACGCTTTCTGCTATCTTGTGCGACCTGACAAGCGCCGAGCTTGTATCCTCCTGAAATGATTTGATCCAGGATGACCTTTCTTGATTTAGCGAGCTTGAACGTATCAAGCAGGAATGCAATCCGAGTTGGTGAATAATTCCTGTTTTGGAATGCAGCTCTAAAAAAATATAAACCGCCATCACTCCAAATCTTTGTCTCGCCCCCTCCTTCACGCAGCAGGATCGGATGACCCAATCTATAACTGGGAACTGACTGGCGGAAGCTGCGAATGTCCTTCGATGAATTCCGATAGCGTGTAACTGCAGTCCTCACAATGGTTGACGCCATGCCGCTTGCAGCCGTTTTCATGATTTCGCGAGTTTCTGCATAAATACGGCTGTATAAGGAGTTTTGGGGAAGATTTTCTCCCGTTTCTCGCCAGTGTTTTGACCGATCTCTTTCGAAAAGGTGACACTCAGTGATGGCGTGGTTGAGTCCCAAGACGGTCTCAAAAGATATATCGTGGAGAATCCGCCCTGTCTCGTTCCATGATAAGTGTTCAGGCTCGACAGGGCGTTGTAGATAAAGGCGGATTTGCGCCCTAATCATCGTTTTTTCGCTAACCGTCGACATAAATATACGCGTTTAATTTCTATTGCTTCTGCAATTTCCAGAGATTACGAGCGATTTACATTTTCGATATCAGGTCACTGTTGTCGTAAATAGATAATAAAAACAATCATAAAGAGCGGGTCAGATTGCCAATTCTAATCACATACAGTCACGATCAATCTGTTCGGAATCGGCTGATCCTTCAATTGATTCGGCGCATACATTATGAACCCAGGTGATAATGCCCTAGTTCCATAACAGTTTCCTGTATCAAAGTGGTCATTTCAGCAGGTAAAATCAACTCGTTGTGTTATTTGCCCATACAAGATCGGAACAGATATCCTTTACTTATAATGTATTATTTTGATGCATATTTTAGACCACGCAATCAATATAATTCAATATTTTTGCCTTGCCGCAATTCTTGCGCAATCATTCGACACTTGTCATGCCAATTTTGTCCAATCCATCGTCGGATGGAAGATAGGCGTTCTCGCTGCGCATATATAAAATTCTATGAATAATACACCTTGTCCAATTCAAGAGGTGCAGTCAAATACTGAACCTAGTCCCAACACGGTGTTTACGAACGTCCTGTAATTTGTCGATATTGGTTTTGTCCAAATGTCATGGAACCCCTTGTCATTGTGCTGACAAAGCGATGCATGGTGCAAACGGCATAATAAAGTCCTCTCTATAATGAATTGAATCAAGAATCGTGAAAATATGCCGATGAAAAATTTTGACGACACAAAAATATTAAGAAAGAGCATGAAGAAAATAAAATGCAGGAGGTCATCATGATGAATTATTTCGCGAAGAAAAGAGGCAAGAAGGGTTTCACGCTGATCGAGCTCATGATCGTCGTGGCCATCATCGCCATCCTGGCGGCCATCGCAATCCCGCAGTTCACCTCGTACCGCATCAGGGGCTACAACGCCACGGCCCGCGCGGATGTTAAGAACGCCTACACGGCGGCCCAGGCCTACTTCAGCGACTGGCCCACCGCAACAGTGACGGTTGCGAGACTGCAGGGTGCAGGCTACACCCAGTCCACGGGCGTCACGCTGACGGTAGCCGACGGGACGATGGCCGGTCTGTCGTTCACGTCAGTTCACGGCAGCGGCAACACAACGTATACGATCAGCGCCGCAGGCACGATCACGCCCTAAGAACATCATATCGAATTGAACTGAGGTATTTGCTAAACAAATCATGAAATTCACGACTTCAGGAGACAGTATTTTAGACATGCACGGTTCTGTCTCCTGAAGGGCGTGAACGACAAAAGCACAAGATGATATTTATCACAAACCACGTATTCTGAATCACGCTCAGCAGATCCAGAACATCTAAAACCTGTCGCTATTTCAGTATCAGCCGACAGATATGTTACAATTGAACAAAGGCCGAAGCCGAAAAGGGAAAAACTGGCTTGATCAACAGCAAGTCGTGCCCCGAAAATCCCACCCTTCGAACGCCGCCGGCAATCGAAGAAAAGATTCTTTATTTGCGTAAAACCTATCATCTGGGCCAGCTGCGGATTGCCTGGTACCTGGAACGCTACCATGGCATAAATATCTCCTCTGGAGGCGTTTATCACGTTTTAAACGCTACGGCATGAACCGGCTGCCTGCGAATACCAAAAAATGAACCATCCAAACCTATCGCTATGAATAGCAGGTACCGGGCCACCATATACAAGTCGATGTGAAGTTCCTCAAATTTGAAAAGCCGGACGGAACAAGAATTAAACGATTCCAGTATACGGCAATCGATGATGCGACCTGGGTCAGGGCATTAAAATTCTTCGCCAAGAATACCCAAGACAAAGCCATCGATTTTATCAATTACGTCATCTCTAAATTCCCTTTCAGAATCCATACGGTGCAGACAGACAACGGCCATGAATTCCAGGCGAAGTTCCATTGGCATCTGGCAGATTTGGGTATTCATCACATCTACATAAAGCCGCGGACCCCCAGACTTAATGGTAAGGTGGAGCGCTCACACAGAACCGATGAAAGGGAGTTCTATCAGCTGCTGACGTATACAGACGATGTGGATCTGAATCAGAAATTGACAGAGTAAGAGGATTTTTATAACCTGCATCGGCCGCACGGATCTTTAAACGGCCTATCTCCGTATGAAGCCTTACGGAAATGTCTCAAAGGCTTATTTTCTGTCTCCCGAAGTCCGAGGCATCACATTTTATTACTCCCTTTCGTTATCGGTTGAGGAGCCCTTTCTTACCCCTCCAAATCACCATATTAGCCACAGTAATCCCTAACACTCCAACACACTTTATTCTGCCCGATCCACATATTAGGGTACAGCGCCACAAAGGCTTTTGACAGGTAATTACTAGAGGATTAATAAATGACACTTTGATTTAAAGAAAGCTCACAAGACACCGATATGCCTTATAAGGAAAGTCTTCTGGTAGAACGGCGGGAGTTATCGGGAGGGCTGATTCAATGCCCGATATGCTGAACCTCGACAAAACGGTATTTGCGACCTTGACTCCAGAGCAAAGGCTTATGGCAGCCATAATGCGGCGGGCCATGGATGATTTGCCGCTAAGCAGAAGGTTCTTTCTACAGGATAATTGGATATTTCAACTGTGCTGTGAGGCCCTGAGCTTGGATCCTGATGGGATCAGGGCGCAGATTGCGAAAAATCCCAAAGCAAAAACAAGACACATAGGGGTATTCTCGTCCGCTTCGTCCTTCTGATTGAAAAAAGAAGATCCCTTGGAATGCCCTTGGGGGGTGCGGCGAGGGGATAAGCAGGCACAGGAAATGCAACAAATTATGACCGATTGTTCTTCTTTCATCCAAGGGGGTAATCGCTGATGTCTCAAGCCAGTGTACTGGTCGTGGATGATGAACCCTGTGCAAGGGACACTCTGTCGGAGTGGCTTCGGATAAAGAATTTCCGTGTTATCGAAGCCGATGGTGGCCGGCAGGCAATGGAGAGGATCGTCAGGGACGAGCCTGATATTGTCATCTCCGACATCGTCATGCCCGAAATGGACGGGCTTCAAATGCTGAAGAAATCCAAATCCATCGGGGTAGATGTCCCTTTTCTGATGATCTCGGGTTACCCGTCAACTTCAGCTGCCGTAAAGGCCATGAAATGCGGTGCTTCAGACTATTTAGCTAAGCCCTTCACACCAGAAGAACTCATACGCAGGGTGAATCAAACCCTGCTGCAAAAGTCGGCAGACAGTGCCTTCGCGACAATCCGGGGCATGGTCTTGGGTGCAGTGTTGTCAGTTACTCTCTGGGGCCTCATCATTCTGGCCTATACGGCATTTATTTCATGATCCCGATTCGACTCAATTTCTGCAGCGTGAAAAATTGTTGATCCTTACCAATGGAGCCAAAAGTCTCTTAGCGTGGTTACCTACTGATCGTTGACGACGAGGAGTTCGTACACGATCTGCTCAAGCGACAGCTGAAAGATGAGGGATACAACATTCTTGCGGCCTGCAGCGGCGAGGTCGCCTTGGAGCTCGTGAAGGCCCACCAAATCG
>Ga0228535_1001174_pt1 | contig 46302 bp, 42 predicted proteins | sample SJ1metagenome_FD_168457 | JGI IMG/M metagenome (GOLD analysis project Ga0228535, IMG submission 168457) | Enriched culture of PCE-dechlorinating microbial communities from Ithaca, New York, USA - SJ1 | ecosystem: Engineered > Modeled > Simulated communities (microbial... > Unclassified | place... | reverse complement strand
TGCCATTTCTCGATCGACCTACCGAACCATAGAGAAAGGTGATTTGGTTCAGTTGAACCTGTCAGCGAAAATCGAAGGGTACAGCCCGAGCATCGGAATGCCGATCAGCATGGGTCCTCTGGTGGGCCAGAAACGCGATTTGGTTGAATTCTGCCTATCCATGCACAATTGGACACTTGGACAGGTCAAGGTTGGTGTCGAGGCGGCTCAAATTGCAAAGGACTACTATCAGAAAGTACTCGATGCTGGAATGCAGGACTATTTCGTATATGGGCCTTGTCATGGAACCGGCATGATCGAAGTAGAGGCCCCATGGATGGAAACCTCCTCCAACTATCTTTTGCAGGAGAATATGACGTTTCAGGTTGATACCTATTTCTCTGCTGAAAAATTCGGCTGCCGCTGGGAAACCGGGATTTGCGTCAAACCCGGCCAATCATTGCTGCTCAGCGATCCACTGGGAACCATCTACGAAATTCCGTGCTGAGGAGCACATCCAAGTAGATAAAACACTCTGTAATCTTGCCTTACAGGGTGTTTTATGTATTCTTGGACATACATTATTATATTCAGCGTATTTCATTGAATCGTTTAATCGACATAAATTCCTAATTAGATTATGATGATATTAGAATTGGAGAGACGTGTATGGCAACGATTAAGGACGTATCAGTACTTGCCGGGGTATCCATTGGTACGGTTTCAAATTATCTAAACAAGACCAAACCCGTCAATCCTGAGACTGCCAAGCGAATCGCTGATGCAATCAAGAAGACTTCTTACCAACCAAACTACCTGGCAAAGAATTTGCGGACAAAGCAATACAACGATATCGGAGTCCTTCTCCCCAATTTTGAAGATAATTATTACATAAAGGTATTGGAAGGCATTGAATCGGTCTTTCGAGATAGCCCATACATCATCAACCTTGCCCTCTCGTACGAGCGCAAGGACTATGAGATTTCTTGTATTGAAACTTTTGCGAAAAAGCAGATTTGCGGACTCATCGTTTTTACCTGCATCCCCGATGAGTGGAAGAAATATTATGAGACGTTTACTGAGCGCAATATTCCTTTAGTGCTCATCGATCGAAAAATGGAAGGGTTGGAATCGAGTTTTGTCATGAATGACAATTATACCACATTGCTCAAGCTTACTCGTGCAATGCTCACTCGACAGAAACCCAATCTGTTCCTGTTTACCGGACCGGAGAAATATTTTTGTGAGTCGGAATGCATTCGAGGGTTTTCAACTGCATTCTCTCACGCTGGGATCAAAGTGGCTTCCAATCACATCATCACTTCACTGCTCAGCAAGGAAGATTCATTCCGTGCGGTAGTAGGAATGTCGGAAATTCTGAAACATGATAAACCGGATGCCATTCTCACAACGTCTGAGAACAAGGCAAAGGGAATCATTGAGAGCCTTCTCTTTCTCGGTTACAGCCAACAAGACATTCCCGTAATCACCTTGGGGGAGGAGCACTGGAATACATTGACATACTCTTCTGCTTCGCTTTCCACACTTCGTCCTGCAATCAAGATTGGTGCAACAGCTGCATCCGTACTAGCGGAGGAAATTGAAAGGCCAGTGGTGGAGAGTAAGAATATTATATTTTCCGACCGGTTAGCAAAGGATAATCTAGACAGCTATCCCCTGTTCAGAGAGGCTGTATATCCCAAGAGCTTCCCTAACACGGAATTGAACATCCTGATGCTTGATACGATGCAAACGCATGCGCTAGTCAGTATCCTGAATAACTTCAGCTCACGCTTTGGAATTAAATGCCGGATTTCTGTCGTTCCTCACCAAAAGCTCTTTGACAGAATCATGGAGGACAGTCAGAACCACGAAAAAGCCTCCGATGTCATCATGTATGACATCCCTTGGCTCGAGACTCTCATACAAAATGATATTCTTGCCGACATAACTAATAAAACTAGAGAGTCTGAAAAATATAACGACTTGTTCTTCCCGAAAGCCGCAGAGTTCTTCGGCCAATGGAAGGACAAGGTTTACGGGCTGCCTTTCATGTATGCTCCACAGATACTGTACTATCGCAAGGATTTGTTCGAAGATGAAGAGAACCAAGCACTCTATAGGAAGAAATTCCGCAGCTCTTTACGACCTCCTACAACTTGGAAGGAGTTCAATGCAGTTGCACAATTCTTTACTGCCCATTCAGAATCCATTGAGTATGGAACGTCCTTTCCTGCAGCATACCCGGAGTGCCTGGCCCCGGAGATTTACTTGCGGTTGCTTTCTTTCAATAAAGACACACCTGTAACAAACTCTTCAATCAATCTGCTCCTGAATAATCAAAATATCCTGAAAGGCTATGTTGCGACCCTGCGGTTGTTGAAATTCGTAAAGCCCAACTATCTGGAATCGAATGAAGAAAGTGTAGTTCGGGATTTTCTGTGCGGTGAGACCGCCATGGTAATTACCTACCCTTCATTCTTCAATAAAATTGCATTGCAAACCGATCAGATAATCAAGGAAGAAAACATAGGCTTTAGTGAAATTCCCGGTGGCATTCCCATCCTCGGTGGTTGGGCTTTGGGAATCAATGCACGAAGCAACAAGCAGGATGCGGCATATCAGTTCCTTTCGTGGGCTTGCATGGACACCATAAGTTCATACTTTGCGGTTCTGGGAGGATTCTCTGCCGTACGGAAAACCTATTCCAATGATGAGCTTGCCAAACTCTATCCGTGGTTTCCCCTGTATTCTTCCTCCTACAAGACAGGAAAACCCATTATTCCACCAACAAATCAAGAAGGGAAGATCATAGCCCAAACTCAGGTTGATACCATCATCTGCAAATACTTCTATCAATTGATGGACAAGAAGATCGACGTACAGACAGCAATCAGCAAGACCCAGGCTGAGTTGGCTGTCTTATGATTCATATGAAGTACTATACAATTGGTGTTGACTTTGGATCGGCTTCGGTTCGTACCCTTGTAGTGGATACAGCTACAGGACAAGAGGTTGGTTGCGGAATCTACGAATATACGTTTGGCAAGGCTGGTAATTGGCAGGACGACACGGTGCCGACCATGGTCCGGCAACACCCCGATGATTATGTAAAGGGTCTTGAAGTATCAATTACGAAGGCTCTGAAAACAGCTCGGCTTCATGCAGATTTCAGCATCGATGCAGTAGTAGGCATCGGAATTGACACCACCGGAACCACCATACTCCCGGTCCTGGCAGATGGAACACCTCTTGCCTGCCTTCCTGAATTCAAAGATAACCCTAATGCCCATATCTGGCTTTGGAAAGACCACACTGCAACCAAAGAGGCCAGAGAAATTACACAGAACGCTCTAGCAGACCGTCCTGCCTATATCAACATGGTTGGAGGTTCTTACTCCGCCGAGTCGTTTTGGGCAAAGGTACTGCATTGCATCCACACTGATAAGCAGGTTTATGACGCCGCATATGACTGGATGGAGATTTCAGACTGGATCCCCTTCCTGATAACCGGAAAGACTCATGTTGAAGAAGCGGTTCACAACATGTGTACAGCAACCCACAAGGCATTGTACAACCCTGAATGGGGTGGATACCCCGACAAGGAATTCCTTCTCTCCCTTGATCCTGCATTGGAAAAGGTCCACTGCCGTCTTGAAAGGGCAAAGGTTCTTACATCTGACCAACCGGCAGGAATGCTGAGCAAAGAATGGGCTGTCCAGTTGGGACTATCCGAGCATGTGGTGGTTGCCACATCAGCCCTTGATGCTCATTTTGGAGGAATCGGAGCAGGAATCCGTCCGGGTACCCTGGTCAAGATACTGGGGACCTCCTCTTGCGATCTTGCAATCTTAAAAAATCAGGACGTACCGATAATCATAGGGGGCTCAGTCGGGTTCGCCCATGATTCAATTATTCCCGGGTATCTCGGGATAGAAGCAGGACAGAGTGCAGTCGGAGACATGTTCAATTGGTTTGTGTCAAACATCAAGCCGCAGAATATGAGCCATTCACAACATGAGAAGCAGGCCCGCCTCCTATACCCGGGACAAAGTGGGTTGCTTGCACTGGATTGGCTGAATGGGAACAGGACGATTCTCGGGGACCAACTATTATCAGGGATGATCCTTGGACTAACCCTCCAGACCACTGCTGCCGAAATGTATCAGGCCCTGATAGAGGCGGCTGCTTTTGGAGCAAGAATCATCCACAATCATTTGGAGAAACAGGGCATTTCAATCGAAGAAATTATTATGTGCGGGGGAATTCCCAGCAAGAATACTCACTTGATGCAAACCTACGCTGATATCTGCAGAAAGCCATTAAGGCTCGCCGGCAGTCACTATACAAGTGCTTTGGGAGGTGCAATAGCAGCAGCGGTCTGTGCAGGGATATACCCATCCATCGAAGAAGCAATCAAGGCAATGACTTCTCCTTCAAATAGTATATATTACCCCAGAGAGAAGGAATCTGGAATCTATGACCGACTATACTCCATGTACAAGTACCTTCATGATGCCTTTGGAAAGAAAGGCCAAGCTATTGATGTATTCTCAGTCATGAAGGAGTTGTTGCAACTCAAAGAAGAAGTTCGAGGCATGTAAATGTAAACAGGCAGACACAACACTGCATTACACCCTCAACCCATCCTCGTGATATCGCCCCGCCTTCCCCACCCCCGATACAATTAAAGAATACATTGCATCTCATTTCACTTGGGGAATTTCCTGCATCCTCTTGGCGATCAACTCTATCATCTCCTGGCTCACCCCGTACTGCTTTGCCAATGAAGACCAAGAAGAAAGAGCAAATCGAGTTTGATCAATAATCTCTGTGATATAAGCCTTCGTCAGCTTTGCCTCAAGTCCCAAACGCATCAATTGCTGCACCCCGGGATTCCTTCCCTCGCCCATAACCATAGTGCTTTGTTCTCCACCAGGCCCGTATGAGAAGGTAAGATCGTAAGCCGGTGACAGGCTCCAAGTACCTTTCGCATCCATCAAGAAACTGAAGTTCTTGGAATGGTCATCACGGTTGTGAGCAAGCACATTGAACACCGTAAGCCTATACATCCTCTCAACTTCACGGATGTCCCGAGTCAGCATGGAAGTAAGTGTAAGCAAATCTTGATAATCCAAAGAAGGGGCGCGGAAATCAGCATGCAGCAATCCACAAGCAGTATGCATATGAAAACGCCTATCACCATCACGATCAAACCGTTTGCAGGCAAAATACCCTGGACCTCGCTTGGCTGGAAATAGATGTACTTCAGGCATGTGCACCCCTGCTTCCTTGGCCATCAGGGCATAGACATATTCAACCGAGCCGGTATCAAGACCATCCTGGGTATTGGGGAATTTCACCAACCAAGGCGAATACCCTTCCTGAACGTTCAGCCCTCCATGGATGATCGACTCGTGGTCCTGAGAAACACCAATCAAAGCCTTGGGCCTTGCACCAGAGGAAGAACCATTGAGTATCAGTAGTTCTTGCAATACTTCTGAAGAAGTACCCTTCAGGATTTCTTCTACCTGATAGGCAACACAATCAAGATTGAGAGAAGCGTCGGGTAGGTCCATTGAGAATTCCGGTTCATAGACCAAGGCACCAAGGCCTTGACTGCCGACAGAGGCCAATCTATCCAGAGGAGTAATTTCCGAAGGCAACCGTCCCTTGGATTGTGCAAAACGATCAAACAAGAGACGACCCCAACCATCCGGAAGGCTGTCATTGAATACACCCGGCAAACCTTCAAACAGGTTATTGCCAAAGCTTGTTACTCCTGGTTTTAAAGGAAGCATGAATGGGGAGATCTCCAATCCTCTCTGTATAAAAGAAGACTCGTAAGCAAAATAGATGGTCCTCTCACGTAGGGCCAGACGGCCAACAGGAATCCTATCATTTGCAAAATTGAGTTTTACGTTAATTGCAGGTGCCGAAGGAAGTGCCTTCATGTTCGTCTTCCTCTCTTTCGCTTAGGCGCATTATTGAGGGCAATAACCTCATCGATGGAACTAAATGGAATTGTTTCCATCTTTGTAGCTTTTACTACATCGTCCAACATACCCAAGACCATCAGCAACTTCAAGAATGATTCCAAAGAGATCACCCCCTGCTGCTCGAACTTACGCAACGTCGAAAGGGGAACCCCTGAACGGGATGAAAGTTCTTCTTGGGTGAGGTTGCGTTGCAATCTGTGTTCACGGATATTTTCAGCAAGTAAACGTTGAGCTTTTGATGGAGATATAAGTGCTATCATAATGTTCTTTAACTCCAAATATCATACATTACTAACATTATAGTAGTATTTCATATAATCATCAATGGCAACCTAGAGAGTGAGAACTAGAAATCAACAACTCTTGAATCTCCACACCATGAATCATCATCAGTGAATTTTTCCAATAGTTGGGATACCTATCCTAAAGGAGCTAAGATTTTTCATAAATTAGCAAGTCCTGCTAGTATCACCAATAGCGGTATAACCTATCTCATGGTAGGATGGAATCACCTACCTATGCTATATGCAATAATTTCGAGCTTTGCCTGTAGCGCATACATCTGCCTCGCAATCCTGATTCTTGTGTTCGGAAAGAACTCCCCAACACAACGAGCTTTTGCACTCTTTTGTGCAACCCTCACCCTCTGGTCCTTCGGCAGCATCGGCCAGCATCTTCTCAAAGATAGCATCTGGGTTTCTCTCTTCGACCGCATCTATTTTACCGGATCCGAGCTCTTCATCCTGACCGGCATACTCTTCGCACTCACGCTCACCGAAGGGTGGACATCACGGGTATACAGATTGATTCTGCTTGGAATTACTGTGCGCATGGCACTCTACCAGACAGCCAACTGGGGCTGGAACCTGCTGTCGCAGGACTTCCCCTCGGGCTTCTGGTTTGTCTCCCACCAACTGTTTTGTGCACTGGAGTCCCTCTTCATTCCCCTCATCGTCTACCGCTGGGGACGAGCATCCTCGCTCTATCGGCAGAAAATCCAAGCAAACATCATTGTAGTCAGCACCATCAGCGGAACAGTAATCGGAGTACTGGTGGACTTCCTTTCGGGAACCGGAGGGAAGAATCCGATTTCGTGCACCATCCCCCTGTTCTGGGTGGGAGCAATCTGCTTTGCAATCTTGCGGTACGGACTGATGCGCTTCACCCCTGCACAGATACATCGTGAGCTTGTCGACCGCATGAACCGCCCTGTCTTCATGATCGACCGTTCATGGACCATCACCGACCTCAACGATAACGCAAAAAGACTCATCGGACCATCAAAACCACCCATTGCCATGCAGCAGGTATTCTGTGACAACGAAGCAATAGAAAAGCGGGCGGCGGCGGTCATGCAGACAGAGACCACCGAGTTCTCCCATACCGGATTCATCCGATCGACCAACGGCAACCTCATTCCGATTGTAACCAACTTCTCCATCATACGTGATGCATGGGGAGGGAGCATCGGAATCCTTGGCGTCTGCCACCCGCAGTTCGACCTAGAGGACTTCATCCGACGATACAGCCTCAGTGAACGGCAGACCGATATCCTTCGACACATCCTCAGCGGCAATTCCCAAGCCCAGACAGCCGACGCCCTGTGCATCAGCCTGGCAACGGTAAAAACCCACACAACAGGCCTGTACAACCGCCTCGGCATATCCAGCCGCAGCGAACTCTACGCCCTGCTTCAAGGAGAGAAACCAAAAGACATCTCATAGCACCAGACGGACAATCCTACCCTTCACCTGCCGATGAAGGGTAGGATGACACATAAACCCTACACAAAAGAACGGCTAAAGAACCGTTGTCATCTCGCCTCTGCTCGAAACAAACTCGCCCGTAACGGAATACACTCCCAGTGTCTGCTCGGGCGTACGGTAATCAACGGACACTACCGAACCACTCACGGTGCCTTTCACATACGAGCCGAATTCGGTTCCATACTTGGAGAATGTCACAGAAACACCATCGACTGCGCTTAGATCCCCATGCTTCAGAACATCCGGCTCATCACCAGGGTTGTCAACAATAACTGGGTTGTGAAAGTTGCCTACAGCATTGAAGTCCTTCCTGAACCCGTAACCATCCGCGATCTTTCCGGTGAACAGGCACCCGTCGTACGCTTGATCGAGGACAACGGTATCGCTGGTGACGCCCCACGGCCCGAATGCCGCCGTCATATGCTCGTCCCATGATTCACCACCCAGCGGGAACATATCCAGCTCAGCATCAATGTCCAGCGGAACGGAGGAGGCAAGCATGAAGCTTCCCATCTGATAATCATCAGAATCTTTTTCCATGAACATTTCCAGATGGATCGGTACATTATACTCAGGGAACGTACCAAACGCATCGAAGCCCGAATCCTCGGCCGGGCCGCTGGTCATCCAGAAGTGATAGACATCGTTCTCGTCATCGATGTTGATGAAGGTCAACTCCATCCATCCGCCGGTACCGGAAATTGGATCCACAAGGAAGGCTTTCGTATCAGAGGAAAGACTGCCATCGAATTGTTTGACCTTCACCGATACGGTGTGCCATCCCAACGGGAAACCCTCACCATCGATCTCGAAAACATCCCCATCAGCCCCTGCGACCATCATGCCATCGAGATACCACTGATATGCAGCGGCATCAGCAGGGGCGGCGAAAAAAGATTGGGAGTTTGCACACTCCAACACAAAGTCGTGGGATGAAATAGAAACCTCGAAAGGATTTCTCAGGTTGTTGACGATGGAGAGAGACAGCCCCAGCGGTGATACCGGGACTGTCTCGGAAGCAGAACTTTCCTGGCCTGCAAGGATGCGTACCTCATGAAAATTCCCTGCAAAGACCTGCGTGCCATTCTTCAGCACGTAGCTGAAGTCATAGTAGCCGGTGGGAACCTCGTCAACGGTGATGGTTGCCGTCGAACCTGTGATGCTGATATCCGACGCAGCCACTGAAGCAGGGACACTTGCCGATTCGGCAGTCAGATACGCCTCCAAAGAAGGAGAGTCGATCAGATTTCCCGTCCAATCGAGGGTGAAGGTAAAGCTCCCATTTCCAGTGAGAGGAACGACCGATATCGAAGTTTGTGTCATTTTTCCCGGCTGGACGACAACCGTCGACGAACCCTCGCCGATTTTTACACGGGGGAAATCGTTGTTGTACGCCTCAACCGTCACCACCCAGGTTCCCGAGAGAATGCCGGTGAAGCTATGCGTATCGGCAGTAACATCGACAGGTCCGATTTGGTAATCGGAGCCCACCCGATTGGCCCTGATGTTCCAAAGATCCACCTCCATATCCAGTAGAGGTGCGATGGTTCGTGCAGCAATCCTGTCTTGCAGGATTATCTCCAACGACCCGAGCTGTGTGTCCCCGCCACCGAAATCACATGCGACAAACGCCGCAATAGACACCAATAACGCCAGCAATACGATACACCCGGTCTTGATATGATGCATCATGATTCAATCCTCCTGTGGAGGTTGAAAACCAGGGAACCAACAAGCAATGATGCACAACCTTGTTGTCTGACATTGAAGGTCTCTTGTCCAACCCTGGCCAAATGATACAACCACATCGGAGCGTCGCCTTCCTACCAAAGTATGATTATGCAGGATTTTGTCGCAAAACCAGTAGCATGAGCCCTATGTTGGATGGGAAGGTTAGCCGGAGAGCTTGGCATGCACCAAGTCGGCTGCCATCTTAGCCGTCATGATGCAGGTAGGAAGCCCTGCCGGGCTTACCGTCCACTGCCCCGCCCGGTAGACATCAGGCATGGGGGTGGTGATGGCCTTCTTCATATTCAGCATCCCGGCCTCGATGGGAATCTCCTGTTCAAAGGACCAGCCGACGATGGCCCCCTCCGAGCACGCAAACTTTCTTTGGATGCTCAGCGGACTTGCCGTGAAGGAGAAAAGAATATGCTCACTCAGAGTTGGATAAACCGACTCAGAGAGAGATGCAACCATCAACTCAGTGATACGCTTTTCAAACTGCTCATACCATCCGCCCTCCTCAATCTTTCGCGTAAGCTCGTAGTCGAAGAGGAAACTGACGATAAGCCCTGTTTTACCCTCTGGAGCTGCGCTGCTGTCGTTGAGGACGGGAATGGAAATCTCGTAGGTGTTCAGGCGGCAGAAAGCCTCCAGCCAAGTATAGAACCGCTCTCGATCCAGAGTATCCCAATCAGAGAGCAAAGCAGCAAGATCCGCTCGATGAAGCTCGCCCAAGCCCTTCCGCGATGGAGTGTAGAAGAAATGTCCTTCCGAAATACCGGCAAAGTACGAAGGCGCCAAATCGACGGCTACAAAGAGCGTGAACACCGACTCAGCACCCCGACTGGAAAGAATTCGCTTCTGCTCACGAAGTATTGCCTCAGTCTCTTTGGCACCATACCCCTCAAAGGAAAGAGTGCTGTATAGACGCTTCAAGTCGGCACACCAGATCAGCTTGTCATAGGAGTACTGGTTGCCATCACCATCGGTAAGCGTCTTGTGAGCAGCATCGACTCCCACCACTTCTGTCATGGTCCTGACCTCGGAGCCCAACTCAATCAAACGCTGCTGCAGTGCCTTGGGAATGCTTCCTACACCCCCCTTGGGGTAATGGTAATCAGGGTAGAGGGAGAAGTAGCTCATGGCAAAGAAAGCAGGAGTCTTCTTGAAGAAATGCTGGGAGATGATGTCCCTGAGGGCTTGGTTCTCCAAAAGCTGTCCAAGGAACTGCTCCATGGGAAGACGCATGCGCATAATGGCAGCCCCGGTGGCCAAAAAACGTGCAAACCAAACAATAAAGGTGGTCAAATAGTAACGAATGTCACGCTTGGCATCCTTGAAAAAGGGGCTGTCACTGCCGAAGAGGACCTGCATGTACACATCAAATTTGGCAATGACCTTGATGACCTTCTCTACATCGGCTGTACTCTCGGGATAGAGCTCCTTGAGCAGCTTCTCATAGTCGGTGAGGCTCTGCTTGGTGTCAGCCTTGATGATCTTGTCCTCAACACCCAGGGAAACCTTGCTTGGCAATAGAGGAAGGTCTATCTTAAGCTCTTCGAGCATTGGCTTGACCATGCCGGCATTCTCGACCGCCCGTATCCCCCCGTCAAAGAGGAATCCATCCCGCTCGAAGCTGTTGACCAGACCGCCGGAGGTTGCATGCTTTTCCAGCACCAGCACCTTGTGGCCGCGCATGGCAAGCGAGGTTGCTGCAGTCAGACCGGAAATACCTGCACCTACAATGATGATCCTCTTCTGTTCAGACACTTGGCTCGCCTCCAGGCCGAATATGGAGAAATTTCCAACAGTATAACATGAGCTTTCGCCACCAAGAGATTGAATAAAGTCCTAAAGCTATACTTTTTTGCGAGAAATCCTTTCCCAACAAAAGGCAATCCTCGTCGAACCCATTGCGGCGGGAGAAAGCAAGGGCGCCTTCATTCTCTTTCATTTCCCCAAACAAATTTTCCAAGGTGTCTATCGCAAAATGGATGAATAAAATGCTTTATTTTTAGGGAATTACGAGTATAATACTCATAAGTATAATATATAAGATTCGGGAGATTGCTATGTTTATCGGACGAGAAAAAGAACTATCCTTGCTTGAAACACTGCATTCCTCAAATAAATTCGCCTACTTGGTACTGTATGGAAGAAGGCGTGTAGGAAAAACATCCCTGCTAAAGGAATTTTCCAAGAGCCACTCGGTGATCTTCTATTCGGCCCAGGCAAAAAACGATAGCCTGAATCTTGCTGATTTTTCCAAAACACTACAGATGTATTTCACCGGGACTACGTTTGGTACTTTCTCGGATTGGAAGGCTGCTTTCACATACATAACCAGTCAAGTATCAGAGAAACGAATAACACTCATTATTGATGAGTTTCCATTCATCGCAGAGGTCAATCCAACTATCAAATCAATTCTGCAGCATACAATCGATCACCAGTGGAAAGAAAAGAACCTCTTCCTCATTCTTTGTGGATCAAGCGTGAGTTTTATGGAAACGGAGGTAATGGGTTCAAAAAGCCCGCTATATGGTCGCAGTACAAGTAATTTGGAACTGCAAAGCTTTGACTACCTGCAGAGTACCGCTTTTTTTCCGAATTACTCAAACGAAGAGAAATTGCTCAGCTATGGAATACTCGGAGGCATCCCATGTTACCTTCAAGCCTTTAGTGATGCATCAACCTTGGCACAAAACATAGCGCAGAACATCCTCAGTATGGGCTCATTCTTGAAAGATGAGACGCAAAACTTATTAAAAATGGAACTTCGAGAGCCTGCTGTCTACAACAGCATTTTCGAGGCTATTGCAACTGGTTCGAGCCGTCTCAATGATATTGCACAAAAAATTCATGAAGAACAATCGAAATGTTCCAAGTATATCGGAACACTCAAAACCATGAAGCTGATTGAGAAAATTACTCCTTCAGGTGAGAAGGCATCGAGCAAAAAGAGCATCTATATGATTTCCGACAACTTCTTTATGTTCTGGTATCATTTCATCTTCTCGAATAGAAGCTATTATGAGTTACTCGGAGAAAATGAATCAGCCCAAGAAATCATGGAACAGCTCCCGCTTTATATGGGCGGAATTTTTGAGAAAATTTGCACAGAATACCTGGTCAGGCTCGCAAAACTCAAGAAACTTCCCTTCATACCCCATACTATCGGTAGATGGTGGGGAAGCGATCCGAGGACGAAGAAGGAGAATGACATCGATATCCTCGCTTGGGACAAACATCATCAGAATGCCATATTTTGTGAATGCAAATTCCGAAACAAGCCCTTTGCCATGGATGAATACAATGATTTCATGCGTGCTACCGAAATTCACACCAAAGCCGAGCATCGATTCTATTATCTGTTCAGCAAATCAGGTTTTTCTGAATCGGTGACGACCAGAGCTCAAAATGAAGGGGTCATACTCGTCAATCTTGATGATTTATTCCTTGTCATGTAAGCGTAAGGGTCTGAACACTCATCACCAAGGTCGGAGTCACTTAGCTTCCCTGGTTGAAAACTCCCTTCCCAGCAGCAGGTACTCCTCGTCGAATCCATTCCGTCGGTAGAATGCAAGGGCGCCTTCATTCTCCTTCATCACCCCGACTTCAATCTCATCGAAACCCAGCTCTCGCGCAACCTGCATCGCGTACTCGATCAAGGCCTTGCCTATCTTCTGATTCCGATATTCCCTGCTCACCACCAGTTCGTTGACCAAGGCTGTACCTTTCTTGTGGAAGAACGAACGGTAGAACACCAAGGAGAGGAAACCCACCACCTCGCCTTCAAAGCAATAGACATAGTTCTGGTAGATATCGGGGTATCGCTGCATCGCTTGGTACTGCAGCAGATAGTGCGCATGGTCAAGATCAAACACTTCACCCAAGTCGGAAGCCAGCTGCAGGATCAGAGAGCGGACAGCACTGATGTCCTGCTCTTCCATCGTTCGAATACCTGTCATGAAACACCTCCGAAAGCGAGCATACCACGGGTATTTCTCACGTGCCAGAGCAAGGATGGATAATTCGTTTCTCAAATCTTGCGAGTACAATTCCCTCTTCAGTTTTCACACGCCTGCCCGTATCCTTGAATCCAGCTTTGGTATAGCAGGTACGATTCTTTTCCAAATCCTGAGGGAACTCAACGGAGAAAAGCGTTGCATCTGCAAGCTCACGCTCGCACAGTGCTATCGCCTTGCGGCCAATACCCTGGTTCTGCCTCTCAGGGGCGATAAAAAGTCTCTGCAGGTAGTACTCACGCTCTATTTCATTGGTCATGGTTGCATAGAGGATGCCTCCAATAATCTGAGCATCGTCAAGAATACAAAAGCAATGATATTGAGGGGAGAAAAGCCTGTTCCTTATGTACTCAGGCCCACGCAGGTACGGATTGCCTGCATCGTGATATCTTTCCCATAATGGGAGGAACGCTTCTTTTTGGAGCGTCCATAGTATTTCAACGTCCTTGGTCTCAGCTGGTCGTAGGGTAATCATCGGCTTAAAGGCAAGCATATCATGAGAGAGGAGAACTTGACAGATTTCTTGTACAGGCATACAACAAAACACAATCGCTTCATGGGTATCAGTGCAATACTTACTGCAGTATTGCTCACAGTCGCCGATTACCTGCTGGTTTCCCCAAGCTGTTTGTCTATCTGGCACCGGGTTCGATCAACAAGGGCAATGTTGCCATGTTTGCCTTGGCGACAGCAACGATGTGGAATGAAGAAAAGTAGCAAGAACAATCAACTATACTTGCCGACCAATTCCACAAAGGCAACATCCAGCAGCTTTTTCTGCTCTACGTTGCCTTCACTGTCCTTGGTGACCTGGATCAATTCCTGCCAACCCAAGGGACCTACAGGGATGATCATGATGCCTCCGGCAGCAAGTTGCTCAATCAAAGGAAGCGGCATCCGTTTAGGAGCAGCAGTCACCATGATCCGGTCATAGGGGGCATGCTCGGCCCAACCGAGGCTCCCGTCTCCAACCTTGTAGTGGATGTTGTGGTAGCCTAATCCAAGAAGACGTTCTTTTGCCTGCTTCTGCAGCGATGCAAGCAGCTCAACGGTATAGAGCTCAGCACAGAACTCAGCGAGAAATGCACTTTGGTATCCGCTTCCGGTACCGATCTCAAGTACCTTTTGGTTTTTCTTGAGATCAAGCTGTTGTGTCATATACAGGACAAGGCTTGGTTGACTGATCGTCTGTCCCAGCCCTATAGGCAAAGGCCTATCAAGCTTTGCAAGGCCTTTGTACTGCATACCCAGAAAGAGGGAGCGGTCGAGCGAGGTGAAGAACTGGAGCAAGGCTTCGTCCATGGAATAATGATACTACTCAAATCATCAGGATGAAAGATTGGCTCGTGATGCCATGCTTTGCTATAGTAGAAGAAAAGAATCAGGGAGGAACCTCTGTGATGAAAACCCAGTACTATACCGCTGCAACCCTCGATGGCTTTCTCGCCACGGAAGATGACTCCCTTGCATGGCTGTTCCCATTAGGAGATCTGGACAGCAGCAGCTATCCGGCCTTCATAGCCGAGGTGGGAGCCTTGGCGATGGGCTCCTCCACCTATGAGTGGATGCTTGACAATATCGAACAGGTACGCGAGGAAACCGGTGAAGCTTGGCCCTACTCACAACCGGTTTGGGTATTCACCACCCGAACACTCCCGTCAATCGAAATAGCCGATATCCGATTCGTACAGGGCGATGTGCGGCCTGTGCATGAGGCTATGCGTAGCGCTGCAGGAGAAAAGAACATCTGGATTGTCGGCGGCGGAGATCTTGCCGGACAGTTCCATGACGCAGGCCTGCTTGACGAACTCATTGTACAAATCGGTTCGGCTACCCTTGGAAGTGGAAAGCCATTGTTTCCCAGGAGGGTGCTGAGCCCGGTCTTGCAGCTTGCTTCAGTGCAGCAACTGGGAAAAGACATGGTTGAGCTGAAGTACTCAATTCAGAGGAAATAAGAAAATACTCGTCTTTTCCACCCTATCATTTTCTCATGTTGGTTGCCATATTTACCCTAATATTTAGCAGGTTCGGCTTACAGTCTCTCGATATGCCTGGACAGACCAGACGGCTAAGGAGACAGCATAGAGCCTCATTCTGGAAGTCGCAATGCAAACCTCCCGTCTGTCGCAAAACAGAGAATACGACTTGGATTTTTGTCATTGTACCTTTACAAAAGAAACATCATGCGTGTTTCACTTTCTTTTGCAAATAAGAAAATATTCCCATTATTACTGAAACGATGGCCTATACCTGCAGCAGTTTCTCGTCTGACTTCAGGACTCTTGTAAGCTCTTCACCCAAATACAGTACCTCAACACCCATTGCACGAAGCTTCTCGGTAGTCCCCAAGGAATCACTGCAGGCCTTGCAAGCCACAACCTCCACCCCGACCTGCAAAAGTTCACGAATCTTCAAGGCGATCAGATCCGAGTCGGCAGCCAGTTTTGCCGTAGATCCCCAAATAAGAACTCAAAGTTCGCACATGCCTAAGCAGCTAGATCCAGACAGGTTTTCAGCCTCTCAGGCAGTTGCTTGAGGAATTTGTTCATCGCTTCATTGAGCTTTCCCGGTGGCATGGCATATTCAGAAGCGAGGGTCTCGACGAACAATGTCAACACCAGTTCAATGGCATGAAAGAGAGCAGTATCTTGGACCTCTTCCAGGAGTTGGTAGAACAGTTCACCGAAACCTATTTCATCAGAGTTCTGGCGGTTCAGCCAGGAGAGCATCGCATATTGGAACATGACTATGGCGGTGCTGGCATGGATTTCTGAATAATCCAGCGATTGGGTGCTCTTTTGCAGGCGCAGGAATGACTTGCAGGTATGGAACATTGTTTCTATCCCCCATCGGCTGCAGTAATATTCAACTATCTGGTCCTCTGACAGGCTGTTGTCTGTGCAGAGAATCGTCAGGTATTCACTCTTCTTGTTCCTGTTCCTGACGAACACGATTTTCGATTCTTGGTTGGGTTTCTCATCCTTGTTGATCAGTGAGATGGCAGCGGAGAACAGGAATTTCCTGCCTTTCGAGTCGTCATTTCCGGCCTTTTGGTCCAGTTTGCGCTGGAGCCTCTCCTCCTTGGCGCACATGCGGAAAATCTGGCTGAGCTTTCTCCTTTCTCCCTTGTAGAGATAATAGGTGGAGGAGTTTTTCAGCATGCAGATCACCTCGTATCCCTTGTCTCTGATGGCGAAGATGGTGACGGGGTTGGCGAACCACTTGTCGCACAGCAGGTACCGGGCCTGGAGATTCGCCGCTGCAGCGACATCCAGAAGGTCCAGCAGCGTGTCGTTCATCTTCTGTTTTGCCAGCTTGCGTATCTTGAAGCCAAAGGATTCCTTTTCTTTGGCGGTAAGCCCTTTGGATCCCCTGAGCACCTTCGTATCGTCGCATGTGCTCATATTGCAAAAAGATACGGGAAGGACCGATACGCCATCGGTCCAGGCAAGGGTAAGCATCCTGAATCCCTTGTAGTAGCGTTTGAGGGCATGGTCCCAGTTCTTGGCGCTCAGCTCCACCTTCTTGGACTTGTTGCGACAGCAGCTGCTGTCATCGGCCACCAGGAAAAAGGCTTTTGCACTCCCTTGCAATCGTTGCGGCATATCGGGCGGAAATCCTTGTCGATGATCTCTTTGGCCAGCAGGGAAAGGAACCGGTTCCAGTCCATCTTCATGGATTGGAGGAACCGATGGCATGTATCCTTTTTCACCATGTTCCCGTGCTTGCGGGTTTTCTGGTCCCTGTTCATGGATATTCCACAGAACAGCAGGGTACACAGGTAGGAGAAGACCTTCCGGACTTCTATGCCCTTTTGTTTGTGTGTACCACAATGGCGAAGGATGGCTCCGACTTTAAATCTCTGGGAAAAAACACTGACTTGACTTGTAATGGCATCGGTATTGTTGGTAAAATCCCTCAACATGTTAGGCATAAGCTCCTTGTCTTGTATAGGTTTATAGTACATCCATTATACGAGATATTCGAGCTTATATCTATATATTATATGTAATTATTAATTAATCTCCAAATTTTTCCTTTGCTTTTCATCCAAAATTCTAGGGCCTAGCAGTATGCGAACTTTGAGTAAGAACAACGACATGGTCCCACCAGTGTTTCAGCTTGGCGTTGCGTGCATACATGGCAACCATCTTATCGAACTCAACTAGATCGGCATTGGTCCAAAGAATATTCAACGTCTCCATACAACCTCCTGAAATCCGGAATTCTCTTCAGCATACGACTGATTGCAAAGAAAGAAAACCCGAAGCCTAAGCAGCTCCGATCATCCTCAAGCTCTGCCTATTTCTTCATTGTGATGCGAAATACTTCATGATACGATGACGTGTGACAACACGTTGAAGGAGTACATGATGAACTACATGCCCGTCCCTGCGTTGCCGGAAAACCAATGTTGAAACTGCGAATCCTCAAGACATACTTTCTAGAAATTCTCCTGATCTTCACCATTGCCATCCTCACTACTGTCGTCATGCTCTCCTACTTTCTCAACATCCACTTCGAACGCTCCACCTCCAGCATGGTCAACGCCCTGAACCAGGAGTTCCTTGCAGAGAACCATAGGATCAACGACTACCTGCAGAAAATGGTCAAGATCAGCGGCATGGAACTCTTCTTCGAACCCTCGGTGCAGAAGCTCATGTACCAAAAAGAGCTGACCAACTTCGAGGTGGTCACCGGCATCAGGCGCCTCGATGCCGTGATAAGCACGAACATCCACACCAAGTCCATCTACCTCTACAACGCAGCCAACCAATACCTCTACGCGACCAGCAATGTCGACTCCAACCCTGCCGACCGGTTCATCGACCAAGGAGTGCTCGATCTGCTCGGTGGCAGCGCCGACCATCGCCGCCTCGCCCCGATACCACGGTATGCCCACGCTCCCTCAGGGACCATCCCTGTCTACTCCTTCGTCTTTTACGATATCCAGAAAACCGGGCCCCGCATTCAAGGCGCCTTGGTGATGAACATCAGCCTGGAGTGGCTTCGCGAGGTCTTCAGCGATACAGGGCAAGCCAGGTCAAACATCGCCTTCGTCGATGTCGACGGGACGGTGGTGTACCACACCGACCCGTCCTACTTCCTGAAAAACATCGCCGACCATCCGATGTTCACCCAGATGGTAGAGAGCAACCAGGCAAGCGGGTACTTTCTCTACCACGATGAGCAACAAAAAGCCTACGTCTTCTACTCCAAGAGCGAGAATAGCCCCCTGTTTCTGATGCGCATCTACCCCTATGAGACGATCATGCAAGGCATCGTGGACATGCGGGCCACCACGCTCTTGCTTGTCCTGTTGTGCGTCATGGTAGCCCTCCTGCTTGCCTTTCTGGCAAGCAGACGCCTGTACAAACCGATCCACCAGCTGGTACGTCGCGTCGAACAGGATAACAGCCAGGCCCTTTATGAACAGGGAGAGTTGGGCTTTCTCTCAACCAGCATCGAGCGTATGCTCAACCAAGCTGAAACATTCGAGGAAACCACACAAACATTCAAACAACTGTTGCAGGTCGACGTTCTGCGTGAAATCCTGACCGGTAAGGGGGGAGAACCCGACAGGGTTGTTGCGCAGTTGAGTGAATACGGCTTTCACTTCACAATCGGGCAGAGCCTGCAAGTCCTGGGGCTCAAGCCCTGCCACGAAGCCCTGCTCGCATCACTGGACAATCCCCTGTTGCACGGTGTCCCTTTTGACAATGACCGGATGCTGGTTGTGACTCAGGCAGGCAAAGGCCCCATGGTGGAAGAGCTCTGTAGCTGTGCATTCTCAAAAGGAGTCTCCCTCATCGTCCTGGCACGAAATGTGGAACACCCCTGTCAGCTTGCAGCTCATGCAGCCCTGCTTCTGGAAGAGCTGCGATTCTCCTTCCTCCATGAGAGAGGAACCCTGCTGGAGGAGCGACAGTTCGAGCGTGACCTGACGGGGGGTACCTACCCCGCCGATCTTGAGAACTCACTGCTGCACCTGCTGCATCAGGGAAGGTCGCTTGAAGCCTATCAGCAATACGAGACCTTTCTCGCCGTTGTCTCAAACGGCTCCTTCACACACTTTCGCTTCTCGTTCAAGCGCCTCTACATCTCCATGCAGCTCCTGGTCAAGGAGCTTCAGAACGTAGGATGCTTTGCACAGTACAAAGAGCTTGGAATAACCGAATTCGAGGCCTTTATCGAAAACCTTGCAAGCAAGGCGGAGTTGGACCGCTACTTTCTCACCTGGTGTGAACGTTTTGAAGAAGAACTGCAGAAATGCAAGGCGCAAAAAAACCAATTATTGGTCGACCAAATCAAAAGCATCGTCGCACAAGAGTATGCCAACCCAAACCTATGCCTCCAATACCTCGCCGATGCCGTCCAGCTCTCGGCCTCCTATGTATCGAAGCTTTTCAAGGAGTGTGAAAGCAAATCAGTCAACGACTATGTACAGGAGTATCGGATGCAAAAGGTGGTCACCCGGCTTGAGGACAGTGATGTTCCGGTCAAGGACATCGCCTCCTCTGCAGGTTTTGTGAACGAGCACTACTTCTATACCTTGTTCAAGAAAGTGTATGACACCACACCCAATGAATACCGCAAGCGGATGCGACTGCAATAATCTGCACTCGCCCCGATAGCGGAAACTTGCAGTTTCGCCCATATACCAGGCTTCCTATACTGAGCTTGCAAAACAACCTGAAGGAGGTTCCTATGCAAAAGAATGGAAAAAAAGTGGTACTGGTGGCTTTGGTGGCCATACTGGCAACAGGTTTCTTGTTTGCAGGCGGAAATGCAGAACCGGCAACCGGTGGTGAGGTAAAACAGAACGTCATGCTCTACTCATCGCTGAAGGACTCTCAGCTGGCTGCCATCAAGGAAGGATTCATGAAGATGTATCCCAACATCACCATGGACTATTACACGGCAGGGACGGGCAACGTCATGACCAAGCTGGCCACCGAACAGCAGGCCGGCGGCATCAGCGCCGACATCATCTGGGTGGGCGACCCCACAAACTACATCGACTTCAAGGAACAGGGACTGCTTCTGCCCTACGACTCTCCTGCAGCAGCCGACATTCCCGACAAGTTCAAGGATCCCGAGAGGCTCTACATGTCGGCCCGATTGATCATGCTGGGATTTGTCTACAACACCAACCTGGTCAAAGGCAATCAGATCCCGAAGACTTGGAACGACCTGCTCAAGCCTGAGTTCAAGGACTACATCGCCATGACCGACCCGACGACCAGCGGCACGACGTTGTTCACCGTGGCAGGATTGGTGCAGAGCCCCAAATACGGGTGGAGTTATTTCGAGAAGCTGAAGGCCAACGGCATGAAGCTTGAGAACGGCTCAAGTGGTGTTGTCAACAAGGCTGCCGCCGGAGAGTACAAGGTCTCCATCGGGGTGGACTACATCGCCCGCACCGTCATGGACCAGGGAGCCACCATCGGGTTCGTGTACCCAGACGATGACATTCCCATCATCGAAAGCCCGATCGCCATCATCAAGAACACCAAGAACCCTGAGGCTGCAAAAAAGCTGTATGATTATATCATCAGCGAAGCCGGCCAATCGGTGCTTCTGGAAGAGTTCACCATGCCCATCAATCCCAACATGAAGCTGGAAAATGCCATTGATGTGAAGGTGGCCGAAGCAAAGATGCTTCCCGTCGACTTCAATGTCCTGGTTGCAGACAAGCTGAGCATGCTGGAGAAGTTCGACTCGATCTTCAAGTAACAACGATTATCAATGAATGCTTGGTATGCGGTCCCGAAACCCGGGACCGTACTACCGGTGCATCCACAGGAGGTGCTCCATGGCGATTGTCGCAATGAAAGACATCACGGTTCAGTATGGAAAAAACATAGTCATCGATTCGCTCTCCCTAGAGGTGGAGCAGGGAGAGACCTTGGCGATCGTAGGACCTTCAAGCTGCGGCAAGACAACACTCATGCGCGCACTATGCGGTTTCATCAAGATTTCCAAAGGGACGATCTCCATCAAGAATACCATCGTCTCCTCTCCGGCGGCCAGGGTCATGGTACCCCCCGAAGACAGAAGGATCGGGGTGGTGTTCCAAGACTATGCGGTATGGCCGCATCTTACGGTCATAGAGAACATTCTCTATCCGCTTAAAAAACGGCGGGTTGAGAAGAACGAGGCAAGAGAACGGGCCTACGCAGCATTGGCACAGGTGAAGATGAGTGATTTTGCCCAGCGCCTCCCTTCCCAACTCTCAGGAGGACAGCAACAGCGGGTTGCCCTGGCCAGGGCGCTTGTCTCCTCCTCCGAGTTGATCGTCCTGGATGAGCCGATCACAAACCTCGACGCAAAACTGCGCGAGGAGATGGCCTACGAGATCAGGAACCTGCAGCAGACCATGGGCGTGACCATCATCTACATCACCCATGACCAGGAGACGGCGATGACCATCAGCGATCGGATGATCATCATGGACAAACAAGGCCGGATCCGCCAGCTGGGCAAGCCCGAGGAGATCTGGAACCACCCCGCCGACAGGGATGTCTATACCTTTCTGGGAGTCTCCAACTTCCTTCCGTTGGAACGAGACGGCAGGAATCTGACCTTGATCGGCAAGCACAATCGGCAGGGTTTACAAGGCCTCTCCGTTCCCATCTCCGATGCAATGGGAAACAATCTGCTGCTGGCCTCGCGTCCGATGGACATCCGTCTGGAAAACGACAGGGAGGGCATCCAGGCAGTGGTGAAGCGGGTCACGTATTTGGGCAACCAGTTCGACTACATCGTCGAGGTGGGAGGTCATGAGATCCGGGTCCAGGAAGACTCCTTGGAAGCCTTCCGCCGCGGTGTCCCTGTGGAGGGAGAAAACCGTTCGATACGGTTCCTCAATCCTGCAATCTATGAGGAGTAGAGCTATGAAATACTTTTTAACCCATCTATTCAAACGAGAAAGAACCATGGGGGACCGAAAGTTCGGACTCGACCAAGGACTGTTCCTGCTCTCCTTGGTGATTCTGGTTGTCACCGTCCTGCTGCCGGTACTGATGATCGTCATCAGGACGTTCTTCAAAGGTACGCAGCTCGACTGGCACTTGTTCACCCAGGTCATCATGGCACCGGAGAACCTCTCCTCCATCATCAATACGGTCAGGATTGCCTTCTTCGTCACACTCTTCGGTACCATTCTTGGGCTGTTTTATGCGTGGCTCATCGGACGCAGCGACATTCCCCTCAAAGGGGTGATGAAGGCCCTGTTCACCATCCCCTACATGTTCCCGCCGTTCTTCGGAGCGATGGCATGGAGTCTGATGCTCGCCCCGCGTTCGGGGTATGTGAACAAGCTGTTCATGCAGATCACCGGCTCGACGTCGCCGCTGCTCAACATCAACACCATCGGCGGAATTGTGTTTGTAGAGACTTGCTACTACTTCCCGTTCGTCTTCCTGCAGGTCGTCAGCGCCCTGGAGCGCATGGACCCGACACTGGAGGAGTCTGCCCGTATTGCAGGGGCGGGACAGTGGTATGTGATCCGTAAGATCACGTTGCCGTTGGTGCTCCCTGCCATCGCTGCCGGGGCCATGTTGATTCTCATCTCCTCGCTCTCTCACTTCGGCGTCCCTGCAATCCTGGGGTTCTCGAACAACATCTTCACCCTGCCGACAAAGATCTATCAGTTGATCAACCGCTCGGCGGGAAGCTTCCAGGGCATCAGGGAAGGGGCGGCCCTTTCAATCCTCTTGGTGGTGGTTGTCGTTGCTGCATTGTACCTGCAACGCCTGGTGCTCAAGACCGGTCACTACGACATCATCAAAGGCAAGAGCATGCGCCCGATGCTGATCAAGCTTCGGGGAGCGAAAATTCCCTTGCTCACCATCAGCCTGCTCAGCTTGGTGGTCATCGTCGTAGTCCCCCTATTCATGATACTCATCGTCGGCTTCCTCAAGGCCTACGGCCTGCCGCTGAGCTTGAAGAACCTGACACTGCGCAACTACCAGTACATTCTGGGACAATCGAAAATGGTGCGCGACTCCATTGTGAACAGCCTCTTCCTCTCGGTCTCATCGGGGGTGATCACCATGTTCCTGGGTGTCATGATCGCCTACGTGGTGATCAAGGTACGGCCGAAGGGCAAGGGCTTTTTAGAGATACTCTCCCTTCTGCCCTACTCGATTCCCGGCATCGTGCTGGCCATCGGGGTAATCCTGGTCTGGAGCGGTGCATTCAAGGTGAACCTGTACAATACCATCTGGATCATCCTCATCGCCTACATCGCGCGCTATGTATCGTTCGCCATGAAGTCGGCATCGGCGAGTCTTGAGCAGGTGCACTACTCCTTGGAGGAGGCGGCACGCTCGTGCGGGGCGACACACCTACAGTCGCTACGCGATATCACCCTTCCCTTGATCAGACCCGGTATGATCGCAGGCTTCTTCCTGATTTTCCTTCCTGCAATGCGCGAACTGACCACCTCGGTACTGTTGTACGGACCGTTCACCCGGACGTTGGGGGTTGCCATCTATGCGATCAACTCCGAAGGAAATACGGTGCAGGCCTCTGCGTTGGCTACGGTTGCAATCGCCATCATCGTGGTTGGCAACCTCGCCCTTCGCTTCATAACCAAAGACAGAAAGGGGTTGTAAATGAGCCAGATACTACTGAAAAACGTTACCAAGGAGTTCGGCACCCGTTCGGGTCAGAACGTGATTGCCGTGGACAACTTCAACTTGACGGTCAGGGAGGGGGAGTGCTTCTCCTTCCTGGGCCCTTCGGGGTGCGGCAAGACCACAACGCTGCGGATGATCGCAGGCTTCGAGGACCTGTCACACGGAGAGATATGGTTGGGCGACAAACCGGTTTCGATCAAAGCGAAGAATCTGTATGTACCGCCTGAAGAACGGGGCTTGGGGATGGTGTTCCAGTCCTTTGCCGTATGGCCCCACCTCAATGTATTTGAGAATGTAGCCTTCCCGTTGAGGGTGATGAAGAAGTCCCGCGACGAGATAAAAAGCAGGGTCAGGACGGCTCTTGAGCATACCGATCTGCTCAGTGCAGAAAAGGCCTTCCCTTCCGACCTCTCGGGCGGCCAGCAGCAACGCATCGCCCTTGCACGGGCGATTGTAACCAACCCGAGGGTGATGCTGCTTGACGAACCGCTTTCGAATCTGGACCCGAAGCTGCGAGAGTCGATGCGCTTCGAGATCAAGGAGCTGCAGAAGAAGTTCAATTTTACCATCATTTTCGTCACCCACGACCAGGCCGAGGCGATGGCCCTCTCCGATCGGATGCTGGTGATGGACCTGGGCAGGATCATCCAAATCGGTAAGCCCAGCGAGTTGTATCAGAATCCTGAAAACAAATTTGTCTATGGATTCCTAGGCTTGTCGAACTTTCTCAAGGTAGTGAAGGAGAACGACTTCATCTATGCCAAAGGAGAGAACAAGACACCTATTCCCTACTCCCTGCCTGAGGGGCTTCAGGATGGAGAGGGACTGCTTGCCTCCCGTCCCAATGAGATTGAGATCAGCAACAAGGAAGGCGGGGGCTACCCTGCCGTGATAGAGAAACGGCTGTATATGACCTTCTGCATTGAGTATCAGGTACGGATCGGCAGTCAGGTGATCCGTGTCCATACCTCCCATTCCAATGTTTTCAAGGAGGGGTCCCGATGCTTTCTGACCTTCAAGAACCCCCGCTGGTATGAGAAAGAGTCGGAGGCACTGGAGAAGGAAAGAACTGAAAGGCAGGTGATTTAGTGCATTCAGCAAGAACAGGATCGGCAGCGGTCCTGTTCTTCACAATGGATGTGAAAGATATGACTATTCAAGCTTACGTCGCCTGAAGCAACCTATAACGAGCAGCCAGATTCTCGTTCAGCACTACAACCGAGTTTGGGTCAAGATTCCAAGTCTTGTTTGTTGGAGACAATGAAGCCCTCAGGGCATCCTGAATCGGAGGAAGCCATGCCTCTGGATGTCCGTTCAAGACGAGTATACAGCGAACTTTGCATAGGGAAAGATCAATGGATTGTATTGATGCAGGAACAATGCCTTTATCAACAGGATGTCGCTTTAGTATTGCTGCGAAACAGAGTGATAATGCATTGACCATCTTCTCCTTGATTTCATGAATGAAATCCGAAAAATCTTGAACATTTCCAGGATGAGGAGAACTATGCTTTGCCTCCACCATCCAAAGCACTGGTTCTTTGAGAGTATTTGGCCTGCAAAGTACGAATTCAACCATCTTCACCCCATTGCCGATATTCTTGTAGAGAGTGCTATTCTCTATAGGGAAACACTCCGATTCCAAGAATGGACCAAATATCAAACCCGACTCAACAATGGTGTAACTCATACCAAAGACAACCCCACTTCCTCTTTGTACAAACTGATTGATTCATTGATAATCGAATTTTCAGGTATACCTTGTAGAAGATCATCTTTCTTCCAACCTTGGGGCTCTGCAGAGAGTACAGGAATCGACATAGAGTATTGTTGGGAAAGTAGAAACAATTTTTTCACCACAAAATATGAATGGCTGGCAAGAAAGAATTGAATACCGCTTTTTGCAAGGAGTACAATTATTTCCATAAGCTCAGATATAGCTTTAGGATGCAGTGCCGATTCTGGTTCGTCAATAAACACGATTGAGTGAGTATCGAGGTATCGATTGCTGAGAAGTGTATCCAATATTGCAATTTTTTTTACTCCTTCAGCAGTAACCCCGATGGCAAATCTCTGGTTGCCTTTCCTGAAACTCCATCGACCTGAGTCTTCATCGTGTTCGATTCGTCCTCCTATCAGATCCATGAGATTTTTCCGCGCATCAGCAAATTCCTTGTAGTTTCTCCCTTGCCTTGGAGCTTGCCTTAAAGCTCTAGCCAAATCAACATAGGTGTCGTCAAAACCAAAGGATTTATCTGTTTCCCGTGATTTTAAAATAATGGAATGAATCGACAAGACCTCTTTCGCTGGAAGATAGATTGAATTGCTTGATCGTGGAGCCACCTCATTTTGCAATGAAGTAATCTGCTTGGTTGTATCCTTGCCAAATTTATATGAGAAGTTTTGCGTATCAACATCAATTGAGAGAGAGAGTGATGCATCGGCACCTTTTGTCACAAGATCACCAATCTTTTCACACTGGAATGTCCAATAAAGCTTATGTGCAAGTATTTCAGCTGCCGTACTCTGTTCGTCTCCTCGACGATACTCCTCCAACGTTCTTATGGCAGTATAGAGAGCTTTCAGAAGAAATGATTTACCAGAACCATTTTCTCCAAGCACAAGGTTGATTCGGCCCAATCCCGACCACTGAAGACTCTGCAGCGGCCCAAAGTTTTCCAGACAAATAGTATCCAGCATGATTGGTTCCTCTCTTCAAACAAGTTTAGCATAAACAGTTGGAGATACTTTGCAAGTGTAAGGTATCAGTAATAATTCTAACAGAAAATAAGTGACTTTACGAGTGATACGTATACATCATTCCTGCTGATATGAGATTGTCATCAAGGTGATGGCAAGGGCGCTGCCAACATACTGCCGCAAAGCAACACCCACCTGGAGCGGATGACATCAACTCCTCAATTGCCTCCAGCTTGTTCTGCTTGTTTCCTCAACTGCTTCTTCCGAGCCTTTTCCTGACGACTTTCCCACATCTCTTCAATCCACTCTTGGACAGACAGCTTCCATAACTGTTGCTTGCTCGGGATATTCTTGATCAGGCTCTTGGGATTGAGCCCCATTTCCTTTGCTTTCCGGATAGCTTCGTCATTCAGTCTGCACTTGCTTTTCGCTTCTTTCCACTGCTGCTCTGGATATGCCATTACTCCTCCAAGTCATCCGATGATACCAAAAGCCAGAAGATCATCGCCCAGATTTACACCTCAGGGTTCTGTATCGAAAACAACTCGATGAGAGGATACAGCGAGGCGCAAGGATTCTCAAATTCATGCAGCGTTTTAGTCCGAGCACAAGCCAGTTCTCGGTGTTTCTGGATCTCCAATAAACTGCCTTTTTTATAGTCTTCCCTGACAGCGCTGAGGATTCTCCACACCCCAATATTATCGGGATTGTAAAGAAGGAATCCCATGGTTTTCTATGTTTCAGAACACCTTCGCTACTCACACAACCCTGTACTCTGATCGAAACAGAATGCCACCGGAAGTACTGCCAGATGCAAGATTTCCTGCTTCTTCAAAGGGATGCCGGCAGCTTCGAGATTGGAAAGAAGCTCCTTGGCAATGGAAGGGGATTCAATGGGGGCGAGAATGACCAACTGCTCACCTTCGTTTTCAGCTCTGCTTTTTAAAAACCCAGTGAACAGGCTGTATTCGCTTTCAAGACTGCGGTCCATGCTCATGGCATCGAACACCGATGCCTTGGTGATACCCACACTCTGCAAAGCCAAAAAGACATCTTCTTTATAGTCCAACTCCGATACTACGATGACAAGCAGATTCATCTCATTCTCCTTACGCTTGGTGGTCAGCCACTACGTTGACCTCACCGGCTTTACGCAACGCATACCGGGTCAATACAGGACCGATGATCTCGGTGATGATGGTCGTGAACAGCAGTACATTAATGATGGTCGAAGCAAGCTGAAGCCCGTCAGCTCCGAACTGACCGGAACCAAACTTCTTATTGATGGCAAGGGCAAGGGCGAGGGCTACCCCGACTTGCGGAAGCAGTGAGAGGCCGATGAGCGAACGCACTTTCTTGGGGGCTCTTCCGAGAAAGGCTCCCAACGTAGCCCCTCCCACCTTGCCGATGCTGCGCAGGGCAAAATAGACCAAGCCCAGCACCCCGATGGTTTTGATGGAACCGATATCGAGATGGGCGCCGCCGAGAACGAAGAAGGCAACCAGGAAGATTGGAGAGAAGTTGCCGACAATCCCCTCGCTCTTCTTGCTCAACGTCGGAGACGTGTTCACGATCGTCATCCCGAAGGCCATGATCGCCAACAACTCAGAGACATTGAGGAGTTCACAAACTCCGAGCAGGGCGAACAGGAATGCTGCCAGCAGCAGCATGATCCAATCGTTGTTACGGGTCCTGCGAAGGATGAGGACATAGGCGACTGCCGAGAGCAGACCGATGCCCAGAGCCAAAAGGATGGCAAGCACCGCCGAGCCGAGCATGAGCGGAATCGAGATGGCGCTGCCCAAAAGGCTTGAGCCTACAAAACTCTCGACAAATACATAGATGATGAGCGCTGCCGCGTCGTCGATGCCGACGACCGCAAGGATGGTTGAAGTCAACACACCTTTGGCCCGGTACTGCTTGATCACCGCTACGGTGGCCGCCGGGGCGGTTGCAGAAGCTACAGCCCCGAGAAGCAGGGATGTGTTGAGCCCTGCCTTGAATCCGAAGTACAAGCCGGAAAAGACAATGGCGAAGGCACCAAGACTTTCGAATACTACGATGGCAAGAATGCTCGTTCCCAGTTTCTTGATAACATCGAATTTGAGCTCGATGCCGATCATGAAGGCGATCAGACCAAGGGCGATGGATGAAACCGGACTCAGTGCATCCAGAATCGGGGTGGAGAGCAGACGCACCACAGAGTTGCCCAGCAATACACCCAGCAGGACATAGCCGGTCACTTCGGGGATTTTCAAGGCCGAGGTAAGATATTTGGTTGCATATCCGGCACCGAAGATGGCAGCCAGATACAAGAATACGTGAAATTCCATGCTTTGTTCCGCCAGCCTTACAGTTCGTCAAAGGCTGCAAGTACGGCAGCTGCATCCTTGGCATGCATCAAGGCTTTCCTGCGTGCAGGATTCTTGATCACCAAGGTGATCTTGGAAAGAATCTTCAAATAGTCGGACTGCTTGTCAGCCGGCCCGCCGATCATAAACACCAAGCGAACAGGCTTCTTATCCAAGGCATCCCACTCGGCATCGCCACCTAGGATTGCCGCCACCACAAAGAAGTCCTCGATCGCAGGCAGTTTTGCATGCGGGATGGCTATCTGTAAGCCTATGCCGGTGCTCATGATGGCTTCACGCTCGAAAATAGCCTTGGTAAATGCCTGTACATCAACTCCATGGCCGATTTCCGATGCCTTTGCGGCCATCTGCGTCAATATTTCCTGTTTGTTTGTACTGCTTGGAAACAGTACTGATGATTCTGATAAATAATCGAGTATCCGCATTGCGTTGACCCTCCAAACCCAGCATAGAATCATAAGCATGGTTTGTAAAGCCTAGGCAAATCGTGGTGCTCTGGTTGGTCGGTTCTGCGTTGATGAAGGACTTGCCGCCTAGACAGCGAGCGTGTTTCGTCGGTGAAATATGTACACGGCACCTATCAGAACGACCAGGAGAACCCGATGGTCGGGGACATAGCCCTTGCCTCGATTCTCTTTGAGACACATATCACCGATGAGGGCTTACTTCCAGATCAAGGGTATCCCAATCAAATGATCTGGTGAGATCCTTGAAAAAGGAACAGTTGCCCGTAAGGTGACGATACCTGCCGGCTACAATGCCGGGACTGATTGCAAGCGTTTTGGCCACTGCAAGCACCTCGCTGCTTGCAGTAATCTTTGTTATGTCTTGGTTGTATGATTCGGGTATCAAGAGATTTGCAGCAAAGGCATCTGCTTCAAGCTCCTGCTTGTCACGATTTCTATCTTCTGCAATGTAGAGGCGTTTCTTCTCTCCGAATAGGATATGGCCTGCTTCGTGAAAGAAGGAGAACCAAAAAACATCTTCTGCTTTTCCTCGAAGACTGATCAGGATCATAGCCTTGGTGGGGGACAACCACTTGGAAGCACCGTTCCAAGGTACATTCCTCATGGTCGGTACCAGGGCAAGTGCGACGCCACAGGAAGCACAAAGGTTTCGCATCTTCGGCACAAACGAAGCTGGCTCATCGAGTGTCATGGTTCGAATCTCATGTAATGCTCTCTTGAAACGTTCAGCATCATAGGGCGTACAGGTGATACCCTGTGCTTGTAGTTCGCCCAGCCTGATCCATGCCGATGCAGACCCAACACTAGTCTCAAAGCAATCTGACCGGCGCGCAGCAACTGTTGGATCCATCCAAACATCATTCCATGCCTTTATGCTGGCAACACCGTAGAAGCGCAGGGTTTCTCCAACCATTTCCGCCTTCGAGTCACAGTGAGCCAGGAAACCCCGCTTCTTCAGTTCCTTGGTTGGGATATCATCCAGCCAACGTATGTCCTGCTCATAAGCCTGGTTCTGTTTTATCTTCCTTACCTGATTTTGGTACTGAAGTTCCAGTGTGTTCCACAGAGATGCAGGAACACCGGTAACCATTTCCAATCTATCTGCCGTTTCATACGTGATGGGTTGCGCTCCTTTGATGATTCGCACCATTGTCTGCTCTGTCAAACCACAACGCAAGGCACACTCTTTCTGTGTCATTGCCAGACTCTGAAGAACTTCAGACAAGGTGACACCAGGTGCAACAGCATAATCCGGGGTATAGGCAAACATACGTTTGGTTTTATTCTGAATACTCATTGCAGGCTCCTCCTTTGGGTTTTCTTATCATGTGTATCTTCAATGGCAAGTATTTCAATTTCCGTAACAAGTGATTGATCGATTCCCCCATCAGCCACTCTTGGCAAAGGGTCGTTTGCAGGAATGAAAAGCAACCGATACGGTTGCATGAGATCAACCGAGAATACTCCCTTTGCATTAACCAATTCATGACACCGAGGAGGGGGGAGATGCGATACATCCTTCAACGTTGCGGCTGCTTGTAATTCCATAAGCCGTTGCATCAATTTCAAGCTTCCCTGCTTACCAAAATCCCTGTTCATGGTTTTTGCTTCAGAACATTGTTTCTGCAATCGCTTCGTTTTGAAAAATAGAGTCATCCACCCCACCATGTCAATAATTTAATTAACAATCTATGTTAATTATTATACATAATATTCTCAATTATGCCAGTATAGTGTGTAGAGTTTCCAAATCAGATTATTGAAGAGGGCGATGAGTGTTTTCGTAGTCGATTTACGTATCAGAACGACCAGGTGAACCCGATGGTCGGGGCCATAGCAACCAGCAATACGTATACAAAGCCTGCCGACGACGGCCAATCGTCCTCAGGTATGGGATCTTCATAGTTGTGCTTATAGACCAAAGGAAGCAGCAGATCGATGTGAAACTCCCCTCTCTTCTCAGGAAATTTCCAGGCATATTGTAAAGCAGGTCCTGCTGCGACCATGTACTCTTGAGAGTGCAGGTCGAAGTATCCAAGCAGGCCTGCACCCCCATACAGTACATGCCTTTCAGTTGGGGTGAGTCTTGTTGAAAGAATTGCTTTCCCTATGATTTCATTGAACTGCAGATCCTTGAATCCGTCCTCGGTAACCGCAGCAGTGGCAAGATTCAATGCAAAGAAATGAGCAGCAAGCTCTGCACGAAACGACTGTAGCTCATAGATTGCGGCAGGAGCTACCGTACCGGGCAATCCCAGCTCGAACCCCAAGGAAACATGCGCAGAAAGCCCATGCATGCCAAGCAAGATAAGAAGAATTGCTGTGCAGCGTCTCTTGGTACATCCGGTCATTGCTACACCTTTCCATGGTTCGAACACAGTAGCGATTGCTCTCATTTACCCTACAGCAATTGTTAATCGTCACCTGAGTATACTGCAGAACATGCAAAAATTACAGGCAAGGACTCTATGATGTTCTTCAGAGGCCCCATAGCTGTAAATTATGCGCTGATTTTTCTAATAAAAAGAGCATCGTGCGTGTAAGATCTGTGTTCTCCTCATCAGATAATAACTATCCGATAGGGAGAACTCCATGCGATAGGAATCAATCGTGTCAATAATCCTTGAGTTCATCGAACGGCTGGATGACTACTCGAGACAGTGATCGTCGGCCTGAACCGGGAAACCTTGCCGAATACCTCGGCACCCCCTACCGGCAGAAGACCTTCACCGACGACTCGTCACTGTCCACGTCTACGCTCATCTGCTCCAGCGCTTCCAGGATCTCATCCATGTTCTGGGTGCTGATGGAGCTGAAATCAAACGACATTCCGCTTTCATGCATGGATGCCTGTACTTTTTCCTGGGCTTCAATGGGGATGAGCTTGGAGATGTTCAGTCCGGCTTTGACCAAGGCAAGAGGTACTTTTACGGAGACCCTCTCTGTTGACTTCCCCTCTTTCGGCTCTACCTGTACATAGAGGTACTTTCCTCTGACGTCACTGACAGGTGCAGCTGGTTTACTGGTATTCTCAAAAGCTGTCAGCAGTTTTTCTGCCTCATCCACGGTAAGTTTACCGATGGAGAGCAGGTGCAATATTCTTTGTCTTTCTTCACTCATATCCAACTCCTAATATTCTACGTTATGTGAATCTCGTACTCTTTCTCATTCGATCGAAATGCAAGCTCGGTTCCAATACTGGCACTCAACAGTGTCGGCAGCTGCCTGACCAGCGGGAGGTAGGAACGTGTCTGCTTGGAGGTTGCAGGTATTGCAAGCAAAATCAGGACGGCAACGGCACCAAGGGCGAGAACCGGGACAAACAACAGGTAGATGAGTCCCAGGGGGAAATAGTAGGTGCGGGACTTTTCTTCTTTCTGCACTTTCATGTGCAAGAGCATCGGCAACATTATTCCATCTCCTTCAGCGCATCCGCCACTGACAACGCCCCTGCCTCAATCCGGTCGAGAATACTCGTCACTGGATTGGAGACTTCTATGGAAACATCGACAATATCGAGCTGGCTTGCGATACGGCTGAGCCGGTTCTTCACCGTCGGATAGCTGATGTTAAAGATCGATTCCATCTGCTTGATCGAGCCGTTTGTCTTAACGAATGCGGCTATGAATATCTGGTCTTCCATGCTGAGGTCGGCAAACGGCGGCAGCTGGAAGGACCCTTCTATGGTTATGTTCTCCTCAGGTATCCGTACCTGTGTTATGAGGAACTTTTTACCCCGGGTCATAGAGAGCAGTTTCTGATAGCTGTGTTCCATGTGCGCTCCTCTGATAGGTACAATCTAGTGAGGTGAATTAAGGTTGTCAATACTGATTGATTAATTTATTTAATTTTTTCTACTCTTTTTATTAGTTTTTTCAATTTTTAACTGCACAGGAAGGACTTTGCTTATACATTTCCGGAAGTAGACAGACCCAACACTTTATCGAAGTTTTTTTTCAAAAAGTAGACACGCATTCTTAAGTATTGAATGCATTGTTAAGTACCACGAAGTATCGGTCTATTCCTTAGTTGAATAATTGAAAGTTGAACCGAAATTCTCGAGGCTTTCATGGGTTGCTATGACAAGTTTGAAATACTCTGATTGCATTGAAATTTATATCAAGTATCTGTACTCTTAAGGGAACCTTAAGCATCCATCAAATCTGAGGTAATAGCCTAGAAACCATCAATTTCTGCTGATCATCCAAGGATATTTTCTCAGAATTTGCATCGCAAGTATCTGCGTTCTCAACTACCAGTACTGTTGCGTTGCTACAAAAAGCATGTGCATGAAAAGTGTTTTTTGGCACGGTATACACAGTCTTAGGTTGCAAACAGGTACAGAAAAACTCAAATGCACTATCCTTCTTAAGCGCAGTTATCAAATATCCCCTACCCTCAAGAAGTATAAAGCTTTCATCTGATAATACATGTTTACTAACTTCTGAAACTTTCTCATCCTCATCGACACATTGAATCATAGCGATTCGCCATGATTCAAATTTTTTAACAACCTGAAAACCCGATTTTGTCGCTTTGGCTATCTGCAAAAGGCCATCATAATCACCCGTCATCACAAATCCTTTATCCCTACTAGTATCCATGCTATACTTTGTAATCATACAACAAAATACAAAGGTAGTGAACATTGTGCAACCAAGGAAATCCCTATACCAAGTATTAATTGTCGACGATGAAGAAACAATAAGAACCTCACTCTGCACTCTTATTCCTTGGGAAACACTAGGCTTCAAAGTGTGCAATTCATTCGACAATGGCCTTAAAGCATTAGTATATCTTAAGTGTAATCGTTGCGATGTTGTTCTTACCGATATAAAAATGCCCCTCTTTTCTGGCCTTGAGCTTCTGGAAGCTATGAGAAACCAAAAAATCAATATCCCAGTTGTCATGTTAACTGCTTATGATTCATTTGATTATGCACAACAATGTATAAGGTTGAATGCTGTTCAATATTTAATGAAACCGATTAGATATCAAGAGTTAACTTCAACATTTTCCAATCTATACAATAAGCTTGAAAAAGAAAAAGAACTCAAGCAAGAACGGTATCAATCCTTTACTGTATTTAATGCAACTCTTAAACTCATTGAAGAAAATTGTCAGAATTGTGATCCAACCGTTCTCTGTCAAATACTACAAGTGACAACGTCTGTGTTCTTTTCTCAATTTAAACAACAAGCAGGGGTATCGTTTACCACTTACATAAAAAAATGGAAAATGGAAAAGGCTCGAGAATTACTAAGTTTTCCAATTATTCAGATCTCAGAAATCGCAGAAGCATTGGGATTTTCTCAAGCTAATAACTTTACTCGTGCATTCAAAGACTATTTTGGATATACTCCTGTACAATTTAGGAATGGCGAATGATGTATCCCCAAGACCCTCTGAAGATTCTAGTAGTTGATGACGAACCTGTCATACGTGATATGATAAGTAATATAATTATATGGAATCGACCTCTAATTCACGTAGTCGGAGTATGCGCGAACGGCCAAGAAGCTTTGCAATATATACGCTCCGGAGTACTTGTAGATTTGGTAATAACAGATATAAGAATGCCAATCATGGATGGCATTACACTAATAAAGATATTAAAACAAGAGTATCCATCAATTAAGTTCTTGTTGATTACTGCATTTGCAGAATTCTCCTATGCCCAAACAGCACTAAGTGTCGGAGCCTTTGATTATTTGGTTAAACCCATTAGACAAAATGATTTGCTATCTGTGCTTGATCGATTAACCTATGGTATTCCACATTCCTCCTATACAATCGAAGAGAAAGATTTTTCCTCTCGCTTGCTCTCATTTCTGAATAAGTACATTAATGAGAATATCGCCACGGCCACCATTGTAGAAGCAGCTAATTGTCTTGGTTATTCAGCCAATCATCTTTCAAAGTTGCTTCAAGAACGCTTTGGATATACGTTTTCGGATCTTCTACATACTGCAAGGATGGAGCATGCAAACATGCTCATGCATACTGGAGTGTCTATTAATCAAGTTATTTTAAAAATTGGATATGCTTCTGAACGTAGATTCCGACAGGCTTATGCCAGATATCTACATTCGACCCCAAAAAGGTCTCCTTCATGAAACAGCACAGAGACTTACTTATACGAAAGTTCTTTATTCAGAATTTTCTCTATTTCATATCACTTTCGATACTTCCAATAATGGTGATCATCGCTTTTCTATTCATCAATTGGGTTCCGAATCAACAAAGAAGTATTAGGGATGCCTCTTATGAAACATTACTCCTAATACAAGAAAACATTGCTTTACTCTTCAACGATAGTTCCAAAGTTATGAATATCATTGATTCTTCCACAAATGCAAATATTATCCGTCAGGTGTTGGATAGCGGTCAAGAAGCAGAAATTGATACATACATTCAATATGTTACTAGCAAACAAATTGCAACACAGATGAATGCAATTGCCAATACACGTGATTATATTGATTCTATTTATGTGTATATCCCGAACACAAAAGACCGGTATTTTACCAATCAAATGAAAATTCACAGTTTGAACTCTCCGTATGATACAGCATGGTTATCGATTTGTGAGAGTGACAAACAATATGATTTTTTTCGGAGGAAAGTAATCTCATCGGAAGGGATTGCTGCTCCCAAAGATATTTTGACTATGATTGAACGAAACAGCAAAGGCTATGTAGTTGCAATTAATATAAACGTCAATTATTTTAAACGAGTTTTCCCTCAAAACACCTATCAAAATCTTCTCATAATTAAAGATAACTCAGAAATCCTTTTGGCAAGTAGAGATCAAGAAGATGTAGAGGAATTATTTACAAAATTAACTTCTACTCAGTTGTTCATCAATAACGCAAGTCAAGGAACAATTTCAAGCGGAGCTGAAGAATACGTTTTTTTACGCACCCACACTCCTGTTCTTGGGCTTGATTATGTATCCATCATAGAAGAAAAGATATTGTATAAACCATTATACGAAATTCTCATTACAATAGCTCTTGTAATTGTTTTTTGTATTGTTATTTGTCTGATAATTTCAATCATGTACTCAACGCAACTTACAAATCGAATTCAAGAAATTGTCGAAATGCTTCAACGAGCAGGGGATAAACATTACCTTGAATCTCTCCGATATCCATCCCATACTGTCTTTGGTTACATCAGCATGAACCTCATTCGTAAGTTTCTACAAAATGACTATATGAGAATCTCACTAAATGAAAAGCGGTTAGAAGCTAAATCGCTTGAGCTATCTGCATTGCAATACCAAATTAATCCACATTTCCTTTCCAATACACTCCAAATTATTGATTTTGAGGTCTTGAAAGTCCTCCGTACACCATCTCATATCAATGAAATGATTGAGGACCTCTCTTCTTTCTTACAATACAGTCTACAAAACCCAGAACAAGATGTGCCTCTTTCAAAAGAATTCGAAGCTACAAAAATCTATACTCGACTGATGAGTCATCGATATCCACACCAAGTCGGCTTTCATTGGGATATTGATGAATCGACTCTCGGAATTGCAGTTCCAAAACTCATATTGCAGCCATTGATTGAGAACAGCCTTAAGCATGGATTGCAACGAACTAAAAATATGTTAGAAATTTCAATTTCCTCAAAATTAAACTTGGACAATACAATAACTCTAATTGTAAGGGATAACGGACCGGGACAATCTTCAGAAATTATTGCTCAGATAAAAGAATCAATATTACATTTTAGAAATTTCGATGAGAGTCATATCGGATTGAAAAACCTTATACGGAGAATGCAACTTCGCTTTGGGTTAGGTGTGGTATACGAGATACTAAGCACACCTTCCCAAGGATTCGAGGTTAGGCTGAATATTGAAACCAGTTGATAAAATCGGTTCAAGTTATAAAGCGCAAATTTCTGCCCAGACACGCTCATCCACAGGTATCCCAAGCTTCTCATTCTCTCGCCTTATTGTATCAGTTTTCTCTCCAGTGAAAATAATCGGTTGATTCTTATCGACAGGTTTGGAATTCTTCAAATCTCTTAGTGCGTTCTCAATTATTAGCTCTACATCCTGCTCTGGAGCAATAACACCATAATTTATGGCAATGAAGACTTGTGAGATTCCATGTTCATCACCTGGAAGCCTACCAATTTCAGCAACACAATTTCCAACTGATAAGCAACTTGCAAAAATATCAAGCATAAATGAAATCGCAGCACCCTTCCAGTACCCGGTAGGGATTATTCGTTGCGATTTAATAACCTTATCAGGATCTTTGGTAAGATTACCTGATTCATCAAAACCTGCATCAATAGGCATGGTTCTCCCTTCCAAACGAGCAAGTTCTAAAGCTCCATAACTGAATTGAGACATGGCACAATCTACAATGAGATGCGTACCATTTGACCTAGGGAAAGCCATAACGAAGGGATTATTTCCAATACGTGAATCTATCGCACCCCAAGTAGGCATATTTGGCATGGTATTTGTAAAGCACATGCCCGCAAAACCGGCTTCACAGGCCTGATAGCCATACGTTGCGGCACGCATCCAATGATTAGTATTCTTCAATGCTACCAAACCCATACCATGCATTTTTGCGAGTTCGATTGCCCTATTCATAGCATAAAGGGCATTGGATACACCGAGCCCAAGATTCCCATCATACCGTTCGATTGCACCAAAACTCGAAACCAAGCTTGGAAGGACATCGGGAATTACTATGCCCTCATCAATATTCCTTATTAATCGAGCAAATCTATTTATTCCGTGCGTATATGTACCTTCAAGTGAGTTTCTTGCCATCTCTCTGCCAACTTGTATGCTTTGTACAATCGAGCAACCACGACTCTGCAATTTGGCAGCCAATACATTTCCCACTTCCTCAAATGTAACTCTCATACTATACGCTCTCCTTGAACTTTCTCCATAAAGTTGACAAAACTATCCAATTGATTTTCAAAAGTAATTCCATCCATGCCCGGCTTAGACTTCTCCCATTCCAAGGAAAAATATCCATCATACATATGATCGAGCAAATATGAGACAATTTTAAAGACAGGAATAATTCCTTCACCTATAGCGCAATACACATTTTTTCCTGATCCAATAATTGATGCATCCTTAATATGGACATGATTAATTCGCGAGCCTATGTACTCCCATGTTTGTTCGATACTTTCATGCATCGAAAATGGATGGATAATATCCAAAAGTACACCTACCTGTCTTGGTATCGGCTGTAGAATTTTTGCCAATTCTTTGCCCGTCTTAGCACTATCATGTGTCTCGATACTTACGGAGACCCTTCGCCCATGCAAAGAATCACAGAGATGTATCATACCTTGCTGAGCAATCACCAATGCATCGTCTGGAGAAATCGATTGAGGGAGAGGTCCCATGAATACTCGTACAGTCTGAGCCCCTACATATTCAGCAAGATCAAGAACAGGCAACAGTTTCTCGATTTCCTCGTAAACAGCCTTCTCACTTGGTTGATATAATTTCGTGTATGCTGTGAGACATGGAATCTGCAATCCCTCTTGTTCCAGCAAATTTTTAACTTGATAACAATACGAGAAAGAACTATCAGTACTTATATGCTCATTCCCCTTACCTCGAAGTTCAATACCACTAAGTCTTCTACTCTTTGCAATTGAAATAGCTTCTATAACCGATAATTCTTGCACTGATAACGTAGTATAGGAAAGTTTCACTTGCCCTCCTTTAAAAAAACAAAATTGTTCTTGCGTGTAATCTCAGTCATGACTTGATCGGGATCGATTTCAACCGAGCATCCATGCAACTCAAGGCCTCTAGTCCATAATGGAATCTCCATAACTTTCGGATATAAATCATTCGGGGCAGGGATTGGGGGAATATTACTTTCTCTCAACACTATTCCATCTGGAGACCGAAGAACGAGACGTGCATTTTCACTAGTTGCTGCTCCAATATTGTGTACTCTGACACGAATGCAATCATCACGGATAATCACATCATCGGGTTCAATTGCCAAATCCGGCAATTCCCAATAAGCAGGGCCTTTTTCAACTAACTTAATTTTTGCATATGTGTACATAGTTGCCTGAAATACAATAGGAATACTATCGAATCTCCAAAGATGACATTCTTCAACATGTATGGCATTACCGTGCTCATCCGTGTAGATTAGTTCCCAAATACCCGATTGAATATCGTCGAAACCAACATGTGCCTCAACTTTTGTATCAGTTAGGTTGTAGCCACGAAACTCTATACTTTCATCAGAAATAGATGTCACTAAAATAGCCACATCTGCCTCTCGTCCTTCTTTAAACTCCCATCGCAATGCATTTCTTGGATACAGAGAAAATCTCTCGTGGGCAATACCCCCGTTTCGATCTTCCTGAATAGCCGCAATATCGATGACACATCGATCCACCCACAGCTGGCCATCTGTATTAATATATTCTCTAAGCAAAGCTTTGCTCATAATTGCCTCATAATGCTCTGCCAGAGATTGATATGTTTTATCATCAATATGGCCCAACCGATTTTGTGGCGAGGTATATAAAGCGGAATCAATCGCCTTCAGGAATTTTCTATCACCTGTATACTTCCATGCTGCATAAAATAATGGCCATTCTCTCGTTCTTTCGTGAACCTGATCTTCTTCAGTGATAGTATTTACCAAAACATGAAGGGCATCATCGTAATAGTGTTCGAGCATAGATTCTGCCATCTCAAGCAATAAGTATCTTGCTTGCGGTGAACCATTATATCGAACAAGAAGATATGTTGGTGCTAGGACATGGAAAGAATCTGAAGCACTAAATCGCCATGGAGCTTCCATAGCCTTTTGTGTTCCGGAGTAGTAATTACTTAAAACATGACGATGCCCCTTGTCCGTATATCCGGTAATATAGAAGAGCCCTCTCGCATTTTCCATTGCCCTTTCCATATACTTTGCTGATGTGGGGCATAGGACCATACATTGCCCCAATACTTGAAGGCCTTCTTCAAGTGTATGTAGCTGATCAGTTTGAATGGCACAAAGTCCATTTGCAAACATGCCCTGATCATAGAAAGCTTCAAGTTCAGTTGTAAGGGATTTTTCAAGTTTCTTTGGTATACAACCACTGATTGCAGGACCTGGCCACCAAGCTGTCAAATCGCCATCATCAGAAAGGCCCCCTCCAAATTCTCCATTTTCGATTTGTCGCTTATCTATCCACCAATTCAAGAATCTTTTCAGTATTCTCATATACTCAGTCTGTCGCCATGCCCATAGAGGTATCCCATCGGGGCATGGAGATAGGGTCAAAGCTGGAACTCGATCTTTAAATTTATCAAACCAGTACTCTTGTGCCAACTTATGTTTCGGATCAACTGACAGTAAATCTAACAAGTCGGCGCGGAATCGTGTGAACATGGTAAAATGATCATTAGAGGGGTTTTCCTCTACAAGATTTGCATAATTATCTTTGACTTGAATCCAACGGTCTGCAATATGTTCAGTCTTTGCTTCGTTTGCAGGTTTGTATATGATATGCAATCTCATATTTTGAAGGGAAGCAGAAGTAAGGGGAATTGAGCTCGCAATAGTTAAATAGAGTACACCTTCCAAAGGAAGGATTCGATCACGAGTATCAAGAAAGAGAGTTTTTTGCATACCTTGTTGAATCGACACTGTATAGTTGAATAAATTCCTATAAATCCAAAGCGGGTCCTTGACTTGAATATTGAGAGTTACCATTCCTTGTTCAGAGCTGCTTAATGCAGGAAAGTGAATACACAAACCATCCATCCCTACTGTAGGATCGTCTGTATACGGTAAAATAACGTGAACTAGCGGTAAAGAATTCTCTAATGTATCTATAGATGTTTTCGAAGGAAATCGTGAGCCGAAAAGTGTATAACGCTCATCATATAGAAACCGACCATCAATAAAACGTGTTACTGAGGTTTGACCAGACTGCTTAATCCCGTCCATAATGGAAGCGGGATAAAAAGTTTCTTGCTTATAGGGTTCTCGAACTACACCGGGTTCTACCATAAATAAACTGATGTCACCGATAGGCTCCTCAATAACATCATTAGTAAATTTTATCTCTACGTTTTTAACTGCTTCTGATAGTTTATGAACACTTCGTTCTGATGCCTCCCTAATATAAGAGGCATATAAAGTGGAGAATCGATCGGTTATCTCAATATTACCCCTAGCAGACCCACTGACTTCAATATGATTGAAATATTCATCCGCTATTGGAATAAATTTTATCTCTTTTCCTGATAATGAATAACAATCCCAATCCGGAAGCACAAAATAATCGAGTCTTCCTGGCAACCGGCTCCGGTTGTAAACACCAGGCCATGTAGTTTCCCGAATCCCGTCACAGGCTTTCCACCACCATCTCTTATGGTCCCAAGCGTCATGGATTTCTACTTTTCTAATAATTTCTGCAGGGAATCTCATGATGTTTTCTAAAGCATTTTCGGAGAATCCCCAACGTTTTTGCCATTGTTGAGCATCAATCAAATTAGAAGTATTACGATTGATTAGAGGATTCAATTCCAGTGACTCTTCCTGAGCCAACAGCGTTGCACATGATGCATCCAACATACGATCATAAATCCGAATATCATAAAAATCGCCTGTACGCATATAGTTATAACTTGATTGAACCTGAGCATTGCTAATTATTCTGCTATGCGTCCCAAATTGATCTAGTCCTGCATATAGCTGAGAAACGGCATTAATCTCGCCGACTAGCTCTCCATCAATAAATAATCGAACTCCAAATTTTTCATCCCAACAGAAAAGTAGATGAAAGAATACATCTTTATCAGGAAGCTCTGGGAAGTTGTAGCTGATCCTTAATCGACTTAAGTTGATGTCCGTCACAAAAGCATCAATTCCCTTGCCATTATAATCAATCCTAATAAAAACAGAATCCCAACTACTATGATCAGCAAAAGATACGCGAAATAAGGGAAACGCAGTTTCGCCCAAAGGCTCTCTGCTTCGCCAGAAAAAGGAAACACTCCCTTGCTCTGCATAGATGTTTCCTGCCGCCCAAAAAGATAGAAGCTGCGTGGGCAAACAACGAATTGCTGTTCCCAATTTTCGATTGCTGTCTATGAGTTGGACATCCTTCCAAAAATTGGGAATGGAATTTCCATTCGCAACATCAGCTTGTGTTCCAGCATTACCTGTTAATCGAAATAACAGACCAGAATCTTTACTACGCATACAATCTCTCCTTACCCCTTAATTCCACTAGTTGCAGTTCCTTCTACAAAATATTTTTGCGCAGAAAAGAAAAGCAAAAATAGGGGAATGATTGTGCACACCGACATAGCCATCACTTCATTCCAACGAACAGCCTCTGTTGAGGCATCTATTGAAAGTCTCAAACCCAATGCTAGGGTGAATCGCTTTGGGGTGTTAATAAAAATCAACTGATTATAGAAGTCATTCCAATTCCACATAAATTGGAAAAGTCCTGCAGAGAAAATTGCGGGTTTGAGTAAAGGAACCATGATGTGGAGAAGTGTTTGGAAGCTTGTACATCCATCCAATTTGGCTGATTCATCAAGTGAAGTAGGAATATTTCGCATAAACTGAATAATCATAAAAATAAAAAATGGATAACACGCAAATAATGCGGGCATATAAAACGGCAGGTATGTATTCAGCCAATTCAGATTCTTAAAAAGAATAAAACGTGGAATTATGATAACAGTATTGGGGAGCATCATTGTAGCAATCATGATTGGGAATAGAATCTTACGGAAGGGAAAGTTGAATCGTGCAAAACCATAAGCAACTACGGAACATGAAGCAACAGTGAATAACACCACAGGAATTACAAGCGCAAAGGTATTAACGAAAAAATTGCTGAAGTTTACTTTTCCAGTAGCCCCTGTAGTCCACCCATTCATATAATTCGTCCAAAGAAACTGATCTGGAAATAATCTATTTGAAGTAAATATCTCATTGCTTGCTTTAAATGAGGCAAAAAACATAAATATTACTGGATAGATTAGTATAAAGCCTACCACTATTAGTACCAAGTGTCTGAGGAGGAGGTCTTTTTGTACGCGCTTCATTTTCGATCTCCTTCATCTGCGTAATACACCCATGCATCCGATGATCTAAATACAAAAGCTGTCAAGATTAAAATTACCATAAAGAGAATCCAAGATTCAGCGCAGGCATAACCTACGTTATAATTCTTGAAAGCGTCATCATATAACTTCATGCCAATAATGTATGTTTTACGCATTGGACCACCGTTCGTAATTACAAAAGCACTAGTGAAATTTTGTAGAGACTGAATTGTTTGCATTATTAAATTGAAAAAGATAACCGAGGATATCTGAGGGATTGTTATGGTAAAGAATTGCCTCACTTTCGATGCACCATCAACTTCAGCTGCTTCGAATAGTTCTTTTGGTATCTGTTTGAGTGCTGCCAGAAAGATTACCATAGCTGACCCAAATTGCCAAACTTGTAGTAGACTCAACGTACCCAAGGCAAGATTGGGTGATGTTAACCAATCTATTGGGGGAATCCCGATAGTTCCTAGAATCTGATTAATCATGCCGTTTCGCATAAATAATACCCGCCAGAGAACCGATACGGCAACACTACCACCCAAAATTGAAGGTAGATAATATAATGATCTATAGAGTCCAATTCCTTTGATTTTTGTTGAAAGCAGCATAGCCACAACAAGTGCAAGAATTAGTTTTCCAGGCACTGCCATTAATGTATATATCCCAGTAATTTGCATAGAACTCTGGAAAAGAGAATCAGTTGTAAACATCCGAATGTAGTTGCGGAACCCAATAAATGAAGGAACATTTAGAAGTGTAAAATTGGTGAATGAATAATAGAAAGTAGACAAGAAGGGATACAGTTGGAATATCGAGAATCCAATCAACCAAGGCAGAACATAGAAAAACCCAGTCCATCGCTCCTGGTTCTTTCGTTGGAAATTTTGCTTTATTTTCATACTCTTACTCATTTAGATAGGTGATAACAATTGAATGCCGGGTAAGGGAATAACACCTTACCCGACACCAAGGCCCTATACACTTGCACTGACAATGATTCTAATTCGAGCAATTGCCTCATCTGCTGCTTCCAACATATTTTTATATTGGCTATAGGCAATTTTCTCCATTATTTCAGTAAATAATGCCTCTACTTCCGGGTTTGCTGACCAAGTATTGATCGTGTTTCCGGCATTGGCCAAGGAATACTCAACATTCTCGAGTGATGAGGCTTCGAGTAGATTATATTTCTGTGCAAATACTCTGGATTCCTCACGAGCAGGAATGGAGTAGTTTGAACCGATCGCCTTTGCTGCTTCTTCTGAAGTAAGCATAAAACTCAGGAACTTGACTGCCGCATCTGCAGATTTAGTATTCTTGTTGATCGCATAAAGAGTTGCAGGGCGGACCTCGATTCCAGATTCTTTTCCATTAGGCAATTGAGGCATTACATACCCGGTCGTTGTAGGTACGCCATTGATGGGCCTGCGAGCACTCGTGTCAGTCATTACAGAAGTTCTACCAAGAATCATGAACATATTACGGTTCAACCATTCAGGGTTCTGTGTCATGGTATTGTTATAAACAGCGCTTTCCCTGATAGGTTGAAAAACACCTTCCTTATAACATCGATCTACAAGCTCAAAAGCTTTCGCTAACTCTTCACGAGTAACACCCATCGAACCATCATCATTGATCAACTGCTTTCCTGTAAGCTGGCGAAGGTAGACACGAGCGTAGTAAAGTGAGGCTTGCTTGCTATCTACTACGCTTAAATACTGGTTCGGATTTACACTCCGAATTTTCGCTGCAAGTGAAAAAAGATCATCCCAAGTGAAATTCTTATTTGTAATGTCAAATCCAAAGGCTGCAAGTTTTTCAACATCGACCAAGGAGCCCATGCCGTTGATTCCAACCGGCAGGAAAAGAGTTTTCCCATTGAAACGACTATAGCTATCTATCAGATAGGAATCAAAAGAATCAATCTTCAATTGATCCGCGTAAGGATCTAAGTTTAAAAAGAAATCCCCTTGCTTTACAATCGAAGCACACCAAGGCTGGTCAACGGCCATTACATCAGGAGCAGCACCACTCGTAAGCTGAATAGTAAACTTGTCCCGATATTGGGCAAAAGCGGAATACTCGGGTTCAACTTTGATATTCGGGTTTTGCTTTTCAAATTCTGCAATCATTGCTAACAATGCATTGTGTCTGGCATCACCACCCCACCAACTGACACGAATCGTTTGAGGACCACCAGACAGCTCGGTAGATTCTGCTCTTCCTGCTGCTAATACAGGAACCATTACCATAAGACATAAAACGGACACTAAGATAATCAGCTTTTTCATAAGCGTTCTCCTTTTTCACTAATTATTTTAAGTGAAAGAAATTCCCATGCATATGTACATAATCTACGATTAACTATCATGATGTTTAAAAATATAATCCGTATTTGCACAGTGTTGATAAATGACCGTTGAAGCATAAGCAAACAAAAGCATATACTGTGGCTGTAATTTGTGAAGACAGTTGGCTGGATAGTTGCGATGTGGTAGTCCCTATCTGGCCTC
>Ga0228535_1001173_pt1 | contig 46309 bp, 36 predicted proteins | sample SJ1metagenome_FD_168457 | JGI IMG/M metagenome (GOLD analysis project Ga0228535, IMG submission 168457) | Enriched culture of PCE-dechlorinating microbial communities from Ithaca, New York, USA - SJ1 | ecosystem: Engineered > Modeled > Simulated communities (microbial... > Unclassified | place... | reverse complement strand
GAAGGACCTCGCCTTGGACTTTCGGAGCGAGACTTATAAAACCTCAAGGCAAGATTCTTCGCTGCGCTCAGAATGACAGACGGGACAGGGCGAGACCCTTCGCTGCGCTCAGAATGACAGGTGAGGCAAAGAAAGCCACTTCGCAATACTCAGGGTTGCAGGCAGGGGATCAGGAAATGGAATTAAAAACCTGCCCGCACTCAGCGAATGCGGGCAGGCTGCTTGGTGATTATTTTATTCAGGTATATTTGCGTCCCCTAATAATAGTAATACTTCAGATCCCCGTCATTGAATGGCTCGCGGGCATCGTTCCCGAACAGCACCGTGGTGGTAGATATGGTATAGCTGCCCAAGAGTCCAGAAAGGTTTAAATATATCCCTGCACCAGCATTTCCGATTATGTAACCACCAGCAAATGTGACTTTGGCATTGCTGGTAATGAACACACCTGGTGCGTCATCAATAAAACCATTTGCAAACACCCGGACCCCGCTCAGCAAAACCGGGCCGGAAAGATACAGGATATTAGGATTTTCAGGATCGGGATTAGATGTTCCAATTCGGATCCCAAATGATGAGTTGTTGTCCACCTGGCTGTTTAAAATCGTTACGGCTGCAGGGATATGTTGCGTGATTAACATCCCTATCCGGTTCCAGGAAGCAGTCACCCCGGATATCGTCACAACCCCGGCAGTATGAATGAGGAGGCCTGAGCCATCTACAATACCGAACCCATTCCGGTTGACCTGGCTGGTGCCGTTGATTACCACCGGGCTGGCAACATCAGTTATAAAATTGGCAACTTGAATGCCAATATACGAATTCCCGCTTGCATTGACGCTGGTCAAGGTGATCTTGCGGCCGCTCGTTGCGGTAAGCCCATACCTGTTATTGTCAAAAGTGGCTTTTATCACAGTAATACCCTGTGGCACCTGGGTGGGCAGCGTGATCTGGGTATTATTCAGGCTCGCGCCAATTCCCACATTTCCGCTGGCATTCACATTGCTGAGGGTGATTAATCCAACAGAGTTCACAAGGATCCCGTGCCGCCCATTATTGCTGGCGGTGGTATTGCGCACCGTCACCGCCCGGGCATAAGATGCATTATGGTTGTCAATGGAAATCCCATCTTCTGTGTTTCCATTCGCCGTCACCCGGTCGAGCAGCACCACCCCGCTGGTGTAAACATATATCCCTTGCATATCAACGCCTGTGCTGCCACTGGCTTCCACGTTCACCAGGGTCACATTACTGGCAAGGCCGTTACCCACAATAACCACACCGTCGCCGACATTCCCCACAGCCTGGATGGAAGCAAGGTTTACATTCTTGTAGGAAATTACCATTATCCCATATAAAGCCTGGTTGTAATTAAAAAGGTTCAAGCCAAGTGATCCCGATATAACAATGCTGCCTGTGGCATCAACGGGCTGTTGAATGTTCATTCCAGCCTCACTATTCCCGTTCGCTTTAATCCCGGCAGCCAGGAATGCACCTTTCGTATATATTTCTGCACCATACGCATGGTTATCCGACAGCACCGCCCCCAGGATGGTAACCGGCTGGGGAAGCGCGTAGGTGTTGGCTATGGACAGGCCATTACCTCCCTGTGAACTGGTGCTGACCAGGTTGGTGATCCTCACCGCCCCCGAGGAGAATATCGCCAGGTTATCATTGGCATTGTTGTAAAAAGAGCTGTTGAGGACTGTTACCGCCTTGGCGCCTGATGAATTAACACCTTTGCTTCCAGAAATATATACGCCATGCTTGCCATTGTTGCCTGCCCGCACCTGTTTCAGGGTGATGCTCCCGTTGAGGGTAGTTGCCATGTATGCCCCGTCGGCATTGTTGGTATCCAGGACTACGTTCTCCAGGGTGATGGGTCCCCCTTTATTATGGATAACAATCAAGCCTTCACCATAATCTGGGCTGGCCGCAAAATCTATATTGTGGGAAAACACACTGTTCTTAATTACGATGGGATACAAGGCGTATGAAACAATGGATGCGCCGTTTCCTCCATTCCCGGATGCCGAGACACCATTCAAGAGTACCGCCCCGCCTGATGAAACAAACAGCCCGTACGAGTTTACACCAGTCCCATTCCCGTTGAAACTGCTGCTGGTGATCGTGATGCCGCCATAATTCTTTAACCCGGTCCCATCATCAAAGGCAGTTTCCAGTGTTGCCCCCCTGCCGAAATTCTGGCTGGAGGATACCCTTGTCAGGATAACCGGGCCGTAATTTTCGATAACGATGCCGTCATCCAGCGTATTCTTTACATCAACATCTGTCAGCCGCAGGGTTCCCTTACCCTCAATTGCCAGGATGGCGTCGTTATAACCGCCGCTGATTGTCAGTCCCTGCAGGGTGAACCCGGCTGTGTAATCATGGATGGACAGGCGGCTGGTGATCAGAGGCCGGGTTGTCCCGTGGGTGGTATCCCAAACGATCCCTTTCAATCCCGGCCAGTTAGCAGTCACATCAATATCGGACCCTGCATAAGATGTGCTTCCATACAGGTACAGGTACCCGTACCCTCCCAACAGCGTCCAATAGCCTTTTGCTTCTTCAAAGTTGAGAAAATCTATGCTCTTGCCACCCACGCAATATGTCGCAGTCGGTTTGGTGCAGTAGAACCACGGATCCGGTTCGCAAACTGCCTCCAGCGCTGCCTGGCTCGCCAGCGGCAGCACCGCGCCGTCCTGCACGATCACCGTGCCGCTCTCCGCCAGCGCTTCCACCACACCGGCTGCCTCTTCCGCTTCCGGTTCTGCAAGCGGCGGTTCTTCCACCGGCGGCGCTTCCGGTACATCCCCTTCAGCCTGCACCACGCCCGGCGTCAACGCACCCAGCACCAGGCTGACCAGCACTAACACTGTAAAGACCAATCCTATCCGCAATTGGCGTTTCATCGTACCCTCCTGTTGAAATGTCGGTGGTTCTACTGGGGATCGTTCTCCCCTGCGTCGTGCAGGGTCTGCCTGGTTAGTGCAATATATTACCGCGGCGCTTATGTATACTGTACAACTTTTATTTGCCTGAGTCAATCACCTGTTTTGTTCACCTGTTTTGTTCCCCCCGCGCCTGACCAGTAAAAAAGCAGGCTGGCAGGGATTTGCTGCAGCCCGCTCTCAAACAGAGAACCGTATCCGGCGGAGGTTTAGCTTTGTTTGCCCTTGCGGATGCGCACATCGATTGCCAGCGCGCCGCTGCCTGGCGCCAGCACGCGCAGCGGGTTGATCTCCACCTCGGCCAGCTCGGGCACCTGCATGGCCAGCTGCGAAAGCCGTATCAACACTGCCTGCACCGCCTGGCGGTCAGCTGGCGGGATGTTGCGAAACCCGTCCAGTTTCCGGCCCGCCCAGGTTCCAGAAAGCATGCCATCCGCTTCCTGCACGCTCAGCGGCGCCAGCTCAAAGGTTACATCCTTCAATCCTTCCACTTCGGTACCGCCCAGCCCGAACATCATCATCGGCCCGAATTGCGGGTCGCGCAGCATGCCTGCGATCACTTCCTGCCCCTCGCCTGCCATCTGCTGCAGCATCATGCCATCCAGGCGCGCCTCCGGCCTGGCAGTCCGGGCACGCTGTATGACGGTTTCATACCCCTCCCGGACGGCTTCAGCATCTTGAAGGTCCAGCAGTACGCCGCCCACATCCGATTTGTGCAGGATGTCGGGCGAGTCAATCTTCATCACTACCGGGTAGCCCAGTTTTCCTGCGGCCGCAACGGCAGCATCTGCGCTGCCTGCCCTCACGGTCTGCAAGATGGGCAGCCCGGCCCGGTTGAACAATTCCGTAACAGCAGGAGCATCCAGCCAGCCATCCGGCAGGCTTTGCACCCATTCGCGCAATCCAGGCGCTAACTTTATCTCGCTTTCATCTACTACCGGCTGCTGCAGGTACTGCGCCCTTCTCCATAAAGCCCCCAGGGCAGAGGCAGCAGTCTCGGCAAAGCGGAATTCCACGATCTCGGCTGCCCGCAGGAAAGCCACGCCTTCCTGGATCAGGCGCTCGCCCATCATCACCACGATCACCGGCCTGGGGCTGGATTGGATGATCGGGATGAGTAACTTGGCCACCCACCCGGCAGAATATGCCGGTGGAGGCGGGCAAAGCACCATCACGCTGTCCACACCCTCGTCCGCCAGGACCACCTCCAGGCAGGTGGCGTACACTTCCGGGCTGGCCGATGCCAGCATATCCACCGGGTTGTGCACGCTGGCCGCAGACGGCAGCAACTTCAATAGCGCGGTACGGGTGGTATCGCTAATTTGTGCCAGCTGCAGCCCTTCCTCCTCGATCGCATCCGCAGCCGTCACCCCTGGTCCGCCGGCATTGGTGAGCACAGCCACACGCGGCCCTTTGGGCAGCGGGCACCACGCCAGCGCCTTAGCCCACTGGATGAGCTGCTCGGTGGTGTGCGCCCGCAGCACCCCCGCCTTGCGGAAAGCTGCCTCAAAGGCGGTATCTGCTCCGGCCAGTGCGCCAGTGTGTGATGCGGCAGCCTTCCGGCCGCTTTCAGAACGCCCGACCTTCAACGCAGCCACCGGCTTGTGCTGCCCAACCTTTCGGGCTTCCTTAATAAAGCGCCTGCCATCGCTGACGCCCTCCAGATACAGGGTGATCACCCGGGTCTGGTCATCTGTACCCACTGCCGCCAGCATATCGGTTTCGTTTACATCTGCCTGGTTGCCAAGGCTGATCAGGCACGACAAACCAATGCCCTGCCCGGCGATCCAGTCCACAATTGCCGCGCAGATTGCCCCGGAATGGGAAATGAAGGCGATCTCCCCTGCCTGCGGTCCAGGCGGCTGCAGGAAGGTGGTATCGAGCGGCAGGTGGGTATCCAGCAAGCCGATGCAGTTTGGCCCGATCAGGCGCATGCCGAACTGCCTTGCCACACGCATACACTCTGCTTCCAGGCCTGCACCTTCAGCGCCCGTCTCACGGAATCCGCCCGAAGCGATGATGGCTGCCTTTATACCGCGTTTACCGCACTCCTCCAGGGCTGCCGGTACTGCCCCCGCCGGTGCCAGGATCACCGCCAGGTCTACCGGTTCTGGTACGTCTGAAACCTGCTTGAAGATCTCGCGGCTGAACAGCTGCCCGCCCTTCGGGTTGACGAAATGGATCGCCCCCGGATACCCGCAGCGCACCAGGTTGCGCGCCAGCCCGTAACCCAGCTTGGCAGGCTCGCGCGATGCGCCGATCAATACCACCCCGCGCGGGGTAAAGAAGGGGGTCAGGCTCGGGTCATAGGCAGTCATACATCCTCCTGGTGCTGGAACAAAGTGAGATGCGCTTTCATGTGCCGGGTAACCCGGCAGGTTAATTAAACCATAAAACCCGCCTGAAGAATCAAGCAGGAAGCAGCCGGGTAAAAAGGGTACAATCAAGCCAGAGGATAAGCCTGTGACCCGGATTGCCTCCCTGCTGATCATTCTCGTCATTTCAGCCTGCTGCTGCAACCTGTCCAGCTTGCATTCCATCCTGGGCAATGCAACCCCGACTGCGCAGCCATCCCCCACTGCCAAACAGCTCCTTCCCACCCTGGACAGCGCAGTTACCCTTACCCCTCACCCCACGCTGGATACATCTTCCAGCCGGGTGGAGCAGGTTGAAAGCATGCTCGCCCTGGCGTCGCAGGAAAGCTGGGAGAAGACCGTGCGCGAGTTTTCCGGCGCAGCCCCATTCACGCTGGATGGCAAACAATACACCATCACCACCCGCCTGTCTGAGGAGCTTTTCCCTGCATCCAACCCAACACCGGCTTTCGATTACCTGCTGATGCGGGCCGGGGAGCTGGTACCGGCAGACTGGATCGAAGTGCAGGAGTACACGTATAGCGGCGATAAAGGTTCCCAGAAATGGGCAAATATCGTGGTTACCCTCCCCGGCCAGACCCGCCCGCAGGAGGAGATCCTGCTGACCGCCCACATTGACTCGGCCACCTACGATTTCGACCCTGAAGCGCCTGCCCCCGGCGCGGATGACAATGCTTCGGGTGTGGCTGCCCTGCTGGAAGCGCTGGCCGTCTTCAGCCAGTATAAGTTCGAACGCACCGTCAAGATCGTCTTCTTCTCGGGTGAGGAATACGGCTTGTGGGGCAGCCGGGCTTACACCCGCCAAAACGATATGGATGCCGTCCAGGCGGTCATCAACCTGGATGTGATCTCGTACGACCCCAATAACGACCAGTGCGCCGACCTGCACGCAGGCACCCTGGCACAATCGGAAAACATCGGGCTGATGATGCTTCAGCTCGTCGAGACCTACGACCTTGACCTGCAAGTGGAATACTTCACCGATGATGCCATAGACGCATCCGACCACTCGCCCTTCTGGGAAGAAGGCGTGGGGGCAGTTCTATTGAGCGCCAACCTGATCGACGGGCGTGAAAACACCTGCGAGCCGCCGGAATTCAACCCGCATATGCATACGGCTGACGATACTTTCAAGAATATCAATGCCTACACCGGCTTCGAGCTCACCCGCCTGGCGCTTATCACCGCCATCGAGCTGGCCGGCCCCCTGCCGTGACTTGTCCGTCATTCTGAACGCAGCGAAGAATCTCGCCTTGTCCTGTCCGTCACCCTGAACGCAGCGAAGAGTCTCGCCTTGTCCTGTCTGTCATTCTGAGCGCAGCGAAGAGTCTCGCCTTGTCCTGTCCGTCACCCTGAACGCAGCGAAGGGTCTCGCCTTGTCCTGTTAGTCACCCTGAACGCAGCGAAGGGTCTCGCCTTGAGGTTTTTTTCTTACCAGGAAGTTCCAATGCAAGATCCTTCGGTCGTCTGCTCCCTCAGGATGACAGAAGCGTGTCATTCAATCATACGCCGTGTGGATAGCCTTGCGCGCCAGCAGCTGCAGGAAAATGGCAACCAGGCTTGGGTCGAACACGGTTTTCACCCCTTGCTTGAGGATGGCAACAGCCTCCTCGTGGCTGTGCGCGCTGCGGTATGGCCTGTCTTCAGTAACCGCTCCGTACACATCCACCACCTTGAGGATGCGCGCCCCCAGTGGGATATCATCACCTGAAAGTCCGGCCGGGTACCCGCAACCGTCGTAGCGCTCATGGTGGTACTGGATAGTTGGCAGGATGCGCTGCATCTTCTGGATGGGCATAATAATCTCCGCCCCCACAGTCGGGTGGCTCTTCATCACCATCCATTCTTTTTCGGTCAGCTCTCCCATTTTGTTTAATATCGCATCCGGCACAGCGATCTTACCGACATCATGCAGCAAGGAAGCATAATGGATATCCTGGATCTCAGCGCTGCTACAGCGCAGCTCCTGCGCCATTGCCACCGCCCAGGATGCCAGGCGCTGGCTGTGGGCGCCGGTAAAGTGATCGCGCGCATCCACTGCCCGTGCCAGGGCTAAAACCGCCTGCAGGTACGTTTCTTCCATTTGCTTTTGGTATGAGGCATGGTGCAGCAAATCGATCCGGCGGTTGATCCAGGTATCGGTCAGGCTACTGATCCGGTTGAAAAACACGGCAGCCCGGTCTTTTATACGCACAGGCTGGGCGCTGGCGACATTGTCATAAGCCAGGGAGATAAACCCGGCAAAGACCTGCGCCAGGTCAAAGTCTTCCAGCTCGAACGGTGAGTTATTGTTGCGGTGCAGCACCAGCATGCCGCGCATGCGAGCATACATGTTCAGGGGCACAGCAATGATATGCCCGATCTCGGGCGGCTTGCCGTGGTTGACCGAGCGTGGGTCGGCATGGGCGTAATTCACCATCTCAGCCTGCCCCGATTCATACACCGAACCCAAAATGCTGCGGTCGACCGGGATGTCCCAATCCTGCCAGATCATGCTGGATGCATTGGGATGGATGGAACTGCTCAATTCAACTCTTTGTCCGTTCAGACTGAGCGAGAAAATCCCCCATGAGTCAAACCGGACATAGATTTCAAGGATATTCATCAATTCATGCACCACCTGGCGCGGGTTTGACGCGCTCATGATTACATTGGCGGCATCCAGCAGTGACTTCTGGCGGAAGAATTCAGGGGAAATGTGTTCGCTTTTCGTATACAACTGTTTGATCATGCAGGCATCCGTGTAGCAAAAGTTTGAGTTACAGGCTTATTGAGGTGCAAGAGGTATGCCACTGGATGCATCTCTGAATAGCAATTCTAGTTGTTCATTTGCTTGACAAAGTCCCCCAATTCAGCGATAATATAGTACGTATGTTCTATTTATTGATGCCTAAGCCCTGCCCTATGCGGTCCCGCACACCCGAGGGGAACCCTGACTATGACCCGCATACTTTTAATCGAGAACGAGAACACCCTGCACTGGATTGAGCCCTCCGGCCAGCTGGCTGAACAGGAACTAAAGCTGGAACACTGCAAGCTGACCGCCAGGCTGGAGAAAAAGGATATAGAGATGATCACCCATACTAATAAACACACCCCGCTGCGCAGGTTTGATGTCGGCAGCCTGCTTGTCTTGATCCCCGATGGCTCCATAAAGCCCCTCACCGCGGTACATCCGGCCGGGCAGGATCTCCAGCTCACCTCCCGTCAGAAGCAGGTTTTACGTGCCCTAGCCAACGGATTATCGACCAAACAGATCGCGGTACAGCTGCACCTGAGTGAACGCACCGTGTTGATGCATGTACATGCATTGAAAGAACGCCTGGGGGCTGCCACACGCGAACAGATCATCCTCAAGGCTCTCTCGGGAGGGGTACTCTGACACCCGGATCTGTCATCCTGAGGGAGCAGGCGACCGAAGGATCCCGCCTTGGAACTTTAAGGCGAGACCCTCATCTCCCCTCCCCCCTAATTCCAGAATGTGGAATTAGGGGGGATTACAGGGGGGCAGCACCCACCCCCTTAACCACAACCCGGCGCCTTGCGGCGCCGGGTTTTCCTGCATTTGCAACTGAACCTTAATTAATGATGATGTTTTCACCACCCGCATTGTTGCCGAAGTAATTCACATTGAACATGATCAGGTCGTTTTCGTCATCCGAATCGAAATCAATGTTGATCCCTGCATCCGCGTTGAGAATGAATGTGGAGTTTGTCAGCTTCACCTTGCCGCCCAGGTCTACACCTTCCAAATCCAGCCCGTAGTACCCGTTGCCCATGCTGGTAACATTATTGATCGTCACCGGAGCATTTTCAACAAAAATTCCATTCCAGTTCTGGTACAGCCAGCTGTTGCTAATCGTCACCTGCTTTTCTGTGCTTATGTAGATCCCATCAGCATAGTTCCTGCCTGACTCAACCCCGCTGATGGTTACCAACCCGTAGCCAGAGACTTCCAACCCGTTGTTTCCATTGCCGATGAACTGGTTCTTCCCGGAGACCAATACTGAACTGGCAAAATCATCTATATTTTCCAGGTAAACCCCGTTGCCAAAATTCCCGCTGGCAGTTATAGAGGATATCGTGATCGTCCGATTCGAGAAGATTTCAGCTCCGCTATCTCCGTTCTTGTTGAATGTACTGTTCAGGATTGTTATTGGCATGTACACCTGCCCGGGCAGGAGAGGCAGGTTATTGTAAAGGTAAACGCCATGCACTTTATTCCCATTGGCGGTCACTTTGCTGACCGTGATAGACCCTGCTGATACTACCTCCAGCCCATACCCATCGTTATTGTTGAAGCTGCTCAGGCTCACCTTCACCGGCATGGATGTCAGGGCACTGCTATTATTGATGTATGCTCCGGGGGCAATCTGGTTTCCATCTGAGATATCCACTTTGGTCAGGGTCACCGCACCGCGTGATTTGATGCTCAAACCATAACCGCCATAAGTGCCGTCACCATTCGTAACACTTGAAGTGAACCCGGCTACCGTGCTGTTCAGGGTCACACTGCCAGTACCTGCCGTGTTGTCAATATAAATCCCGCCGCCATAGTTCTCCTCTGCCTTGAAATTCAACAGGGTTACCGGGCCGTATGCCTGGTCGATCCATAACCCGTACTTTTGTGCAGTCACAGTAGTATTAATCGAGTTTCCGGAAAATTCGTTGAGCGTCCCCAGGATGGAAATAGAGGAGCCCCACGACCTCAGAAAAACACCTGCGCCATAATTCTCATTTGCCCGAATGTTGGTCAGCTTGATGCCGTAAGCTGAGATTTCCAACCCGGCATGAATACCTTTTACTGCTCCACCTTGATGGTACCCCATATTACCGGAAAAATCTGCCGGTAAGGTAGCAGTGCCGGTAATCGTTACCGAGCCTCCCATATCCGACTGTATCATAGCCCCTGCGCCGGTGTTTCCTTTGGCTTCCACCCGGTTGAGGACCACATTGGTGTCTACCATCAAGTACAATCCATGCCCGCCCGGATACACCAGGCCATTATTGTTAAAGGTGTTGTTCCCGGATGGCAGGGTGCGCAGGATGCTGACAGAGGATGCATTAAAGGACCGTACACCATCATACCCGTTATAATTAGCGTCGACGTTGGAAAGTGTAACCGGACCCTGGGTAAAGATATATAAACCCACTCCATTCGTGTTGTTGTCAAACCTGGCATTCATGACGATTACCGGTTTCACATTATTGTTTAATACAACCAATTTTGCACCACCAAGCTCAGCATTTCCACTCCCTAACTTCGAGGTGTTATTCCATGCTCCGCCGCCCTTCCAGGTGATACCACCTGAAGTGGATACTAAAATCCCAGAAGAGGTATGGTTATAAACCTCCAGGTTATTGATCAGCACATTTCCCTTGCTGCTGATCGTTGCGCCTACGCGAGTGTTTCCAGCAGCAGGATCATTTTGCACCACGTTGGTGCCGTACGTACTCAGAATGGTGACCCCGGCAGTGCCACTGGTATTCGACAGAGTCAATCCTGTCCCTGGTGTGGCTTTATTATTCTTTACTAGGTTGATGCTGTTGAGGGTGATCGCACCTTTGCTGATGACGGATAAGCCCGAGTCTGCATTTTCATTAAAAATGCTGTTTACCACCATCACCGGTGCAGCATAAGCAGCATAATCATTCTTGATGTACACTCCCTGTTTTGCGGTGCTGTTGTTCGCCATTATGTTGGTCAGGGTCACTGCCCCCCGGGCGTGTACCTGCAAGTTGGTGTTGTAGTTATCGAGGAAAACGCTGTCGGTAATGGTTACATTCAGCGCTCCTACCTGTTCAGCCAGAGCTAATGAATGATTCCCAATTTCCACCCCGTACCGACGGTCGGCGTTGTTTGTGTCCAACCCGTTGCCGATCACCTGCACCTTCTTGAGGGTGATGCTGCCGGTGTTCGTGTACAGCCACAGTCCGCTCTTGCCGTTCCCCTGGACATACACATTTTCCAGCAGGATGTTGCCCCTGGATTCATCCGCAATCAGGATACCGAAACCGCGGTTGCTGGGGGAAGGATCGACATTTTCCCTGTTATTGCTTACTGCGCTGTTTTTGATGATTAATGAGCCGTAGCTATCTACCTTAATACCATTACCAGTGTTGCTAAAAGCCGTCACCCCGTCAAGGGTGATAGCTCCGCCGGAAACAATCTGGATTCCACCGGATTTATTGCCTGTACCGTTGGTGAAAACTGTACTGTTGGTTATCTTCACTGTACCAATACTGGCGCAGGCAGCAACTCCAAAATTGCAATTATCGATATCGATCCCGCGCCCGGCATTGTCATGCACTGAAACCCGGTTCAGTTCCACTGCTCCTTTGTGGTCCTCTATCAGGAGACCTTCAGTTTCAGAACCGCTTAATTCCGTGTCAATGATCTTGATCGTGCCTTTATTGTGCACAAACCTCAGAATAGTCTCATTACTATCGTGTATGTACAACCCCTGGATGGTAAAACCTGCCGTGAAATTGGTGAACGACATCTTACCAGAGATGCTGGGAGTTGCACTCCCCGGGGCAACCACCAGTCCTTTCAGGGTAGCAAAGCCATTATCTGTGGCATCGATGGATTTATTTAGAACATAGTCGCCAAGACCTTGTTCAATATAGATAAATCCGTACCCCTTATTGACGCCCCAATCGTTCAAGGCATATTTCAGGGAATCAGCACCGCCATCAGCCCAGGTGTAAGTGCATACCCCGCCCAAGCAGTTCGGGCCTGTTCCCGCCCCATAATACCACGGGTCGGGGTCGCACAGCCCGTCCAGGGCACCCTGGCTCGCCAAAGGTAGGGCTGCGCCGTCCTGCACGATCACCGCTCCGGCTTCCGCCAGCAGCTGCACGGCAGCAGGCACATCCTCTTCCGGTTCTTCCGCCGCAGGCGGCACTTCAGCCGGAGGCGCTTCGGGAATATCCCCCTCGGCAAAGGCTGCCGTGGGCGTTAACGCAGCAAAGACCAGGCTGACCAGTACGACCAGCGCTATCAGTTTGCCACAATGGGAGCTTCTATTCATGCCTGCCTCCTGTTCAATTGTTGAGAAAGGAAATGCCGGGGTGGTCCTCCCCCGTGCCTTGTTAGCAGTAACAGACCGGTAAATACCTGACATCATTATTGTAGTGATTTTTGGGACAATGTCAATAAGTATAGGGGGATTTAAGACAAATATCAGTGTGAATCCCCTTCCCGCCTTTGTTGTCATCCTGAGGGTGTTTTTGGTTGTCATCCTGAGGGAGGCACGACCGAAGGACCTCGCCTTGGAACTTCGGAGCAAGATTCTTCGCTGCGCTCAGAATGACAATCGGGGTTTGTCATCCTGAGGGAGCAGGCGACCGAAGGACCTTGCCTTGGAACTTCGGAGCAAGATTCTTCGCTGCGCTCAGAATGACAATTCAACCTCCCAAATTCCTTGACAGGCAGCAAAATCTGCGTAGAATTGCTTTGATATGCAATTGATGGATTTCAGCGCTTTGCCAACCAACCCTGCCAGGAGCACTCCTGCTTCCGGCAGCAACCAACATTTGTTAATCGAGAGCCTTTAGGCTCTCTTTTTTTGCCTGCTGCCAAAACCATGAAAAAACTCACCCTCCCCGGACTGATCGACCCGCATGTACACATGCGCGAACCCGGTGCCACCCATAAAGAGGACTGGGACAGCGGCACCGCCGCCGCCCTGGCAGGCGGTTTTACCACCATCCTGGCCATGCCCAACACCGCCCCGCCCGTCACCAGCGCCGAAACCCTGCAATCTACCTTGCTGCTGGCTGGGGGCAAAGCCTGCTGCGACTTCGGGCAGTACCTGGGCGCCGGGGCAGACAACACCGCCTCAGCCCCCGCCATCGCTCCCTTCTCTGCCGGGCTTAAGATGTACCTCGACCAGACCTACGGTCCGCTGCGTCTGGATGACATGACCGACTGGCTGACGCACCTGCAAGCCTGGCCGCACGGCATACCCGTATGCGCCCACTGCGAGGGCAAGACCCTGGCAGCCGTCATCCTGCTGGCAGACCTGACCCGCCGCCCGGTGCACCTGTGCCATGTCTCGCGCCGCGAGGAGATCCTGCTCATCCGCAAGGCCAAAGAACAGGGCATCCCGGTTACCTGCGAGGTCGCCCCGCACCACCTCTTTCTGAGCGAGGACGATATCCCCGCCATTGGCAGCGGCAGGAGCGAAGTACGCCCCCGCCTGGCAAGCCGCCGGGACGTGCAGGCGCTGTGGGATAACCTGGATGTGATCGACTGTTTCGCCAGCGACCATGCCCCGCACACCCTGGCAGAAAAAGACAGCCCAACCCCGCCGCCCGGTTTCCCCGGGCTGGAGACCAGCCTGCCCCTGCTGCTGACTGCTGCATCCGAAAAACGCTTGACCATTGAGGACATCATCCTGCGCTGTTACACCAACCCCGCCCGCATCTTCTGCCTGCCCGATCAGCCTGATACCCGGGTAGAGGTAGACCTGGATGCCCGTTACGAGATAACTGCCGCCGGAGCATATACGCGCTGCGGCTGGACGCCCTTTGAAGGCATGCCCGTCCAGGGCAGGGTGACCAGGGTGACCTTGCGCGGCAAAACCGCCTTTGAGGACGGCAAGGTGCTGGCGCAGCCCGGCAGCGGGCGCAACGTGCGCCCTGAAGTGACAACCCCTCCAGGAGTAACCCTCCCGGATTAATCCATCTTCTACAGGAGTAAGAATGACACCTCACATTCCCAAAACAGTACGCAAAAGCCCATATCTGCCCTTCGGCGACCACAAGAATGCCCCCTTTTATGGCATGGACATCCTCTCGGTCAGGCAGTTCAAGCGCGACGACCTGGAGTACATCTTCGGTGTGGCGCATGAAATGGCCGGCATGGTGCGCCGGGTTGGCACGTTCGACCTGCTCAAGGGCAAAATCCTTGCCAACCTGTTCTACGAACCCTCCACGCGTACTTCCGCCTCCTTTACCTCCGCCATGGAGCGCCTGGGCGGCAGCGTGATCCCGATCAACGAGGTGCGCTACTCCTCTGTCTCCAAGGGCGAATCGCTGCCCGATACCGTGCGCACGCTGGAAGCCTATGCCGATGTGATCGTGCTGCGCCACCCCGAGGTGGGGTCAGCCGCCCTGGCAGCCAAATATGCCAGCAAACCGATCATCAATGCCGGCGACGGCGTTGGCGAGCATCCCACCCAGGCGCTGCTAGACCTGTTCACCATCACCGAAGAGATGAACCGGGTGGACGGGCTGACCATCACCATGGTCGGCGACCTGAAATACGGGCGCACCGTGCACTCCCTGGCGCGCCTGCTGACCCTCTTCAACGTACGCCTGAACTACGTCTCCCCCGATATCCTGCCCATGCCGGAAGATGTGCTTGCCGAAGTGCAGGCATCCGGCACGCCCCAGGCTTCATATTCCACCCTCGAAGAGGTATTACCTGAGAGCGATGTAATTTACGTCACCCGTGTGCAGAAAGAACGCTTTGCGGATGAGGCAGAATACGAGAAGGTGCGCGGCAGCTATGTGATCAGCCCTGAAACACTCAAGATCGCCAAGGAAGATATGATCGTAATGCACCCCCTGCCACGGGTGGGCGAGATCAGCATGGACCTGGATACCGACCCCCGGGCGGCTTACTTCCGCCAGGTGGAATACGGTTTGTATGTCCGTATGGCGCTGCTCGCCATGGTGCTCGGTAAAGCCTGATCCAAATCCAGTATTAAACCAGGAGGTTGTAATGGGTGCTTTTTTTAGCATGCTCGAAGACCGTGCCCGCAAGACCGGTTCACTGCTGTGCGTCGGGCTCGACGCACACCCCGCTGACCTGGCTGCCCCTACCGCCCAGGCAGCGCGTGACTTCTGCCTGCGGCTGATCGAAAAGACCGTAGATATTGCGCTGGCATACAAGCCCAATGCCGCCTTCTTCGAAGTGTACGGCGCCGAGGGTTGGAGCGCCCTGGCTGAGATCATTGCTGCTGCCCCGGAAGGCATCCCCATGATTTTGGATGCCAAGCGCGGTGACATCTCCTCCACCGCTGAAGCTTACGCCCGGGCAGCCTTTGAGACCCTCAAAGCCCAGGCTATCACCCTCAGCCCCTACCTTGGACACGACAGCCTGGAGCACTTCGTCAAGGACCCGGAAAAAGGTGTCTTCCTGCTGTGCAAAACCTCCAATCCCGGCTCGGGAGACCTGCAGGATGTGACCCTGGCAGGCGCGGACTTCCCGCATACCCTGTATGAAAAAGTCGCTGCCCTTGCATCCGGATGGAATACAAACAACAACATTGGACTGGTGGCAGGCGCCACCCACCCCGATGCCCTGCGGCGCGTGCGCCAGGCTGCCCCGGACCTGTGGATCCTGGCGCCCGGTGTCGGCGCACAGGGCGGCGACCTGCAGGCATCCCTGCAGGCCGGGCTGCGACCGGACGGGCTGGGCATGCTCATCCCGGTCTCACGCGGGGTCGCCCGCGATCCCGATCCCAAAGCAGCCGCCCAGCGCTACCTGGAAGCAATCAACCAGGAGCGCAAGACCCTGGCTGCCCGCACCCCGGCTGCAGCCGCACAACCCGAAGTGCCGCCCGCCCTGGCAGAAGGCTTGCTGCAGGCTGGCTGCATCCGCTTCGGAAACTTTACCCTCAAGTCGGGCATCCAGTCGCCTATCTACATTGACCTGCGCCAGCTGGCCAGCTACCCTGCCCTGCTGAGCGAGGTTGCCCGGGCGTACCTGCCCCTGCTGAAAGGGCTGCAATACGACCGGCTGGCTGCCCTGCCTTATGCCGCCATGCCCATCGCCACCGCTATTTCGCTGCAAACCGGGCAGCCGATGCTCTACCCGCGCAAGGAAGCCAAAGCCTACGGCACCAAAGCCGACATCGAAGGCGAGTTCAACGAGGGCGAGACTGCCGTGGTGATCGACGACCTGACCACCACCGGCGGCAGCAAATTCGAAGCCATCGAAAAGCTGACCTCCGCCGGCCTCAAGGTGACGGATGTGGTTGTGCTGGTGGACCGCCAGTCCGGCGCAGCGGAAGCCCTGCAGCAGGCAGGCATAAAACTGCATGCTGTGCTAACATTAACCAGGTTGATCGATTACTGGGAAAAAACAGGGCGCATCCCTGCCGAACAGGTACAGGCCGTGCGCCAATTCTTAGAGGTGCAGCCAGGATAATATATGAAAACAACCGCTTACCGGAGGGACGACGAAGGTTGGATCCTGACCACTACCCTGGTGGTGCTGGCAGCCGCCGGGTTGATCGCCGCCGGCCCGACTTTATGTATTGCGCCGGTGCTGATCCTGGTCATGATCGGGATGGCATACTTTATGAACCAGTCGGCCCATGCTTCGCTGCTGCGCAGTGCCAAACAGGTCACCCCGCAAACCAACCCACCCCTGTATGCCCTGGTGAAGGATTGCCAGGACCGCCTCGACCCGGGCGCAGTGAATGTTTTCGTAGTGCCCAGCCGCCAGTTGAATGCCTACACCTTCGGCTTCAGCCAGCCGCGTGCCGTTGTGCTGTACAGCTCGCTGCTGCAGGTGATGGATGAAGACGAGCTCAAGTTCATCATCGGGCACGAGATGGGGCATGTGGCTCTCGGGCACACCTGGTGGAACACCCTGCTGGGGGGTATGGCCGGCGTACCGGTCGGCATGGGTGCCGCTGTACTGCTTTCCTTTGCCTTCCGCTGGTGGAACCGCGCCTGCGAATACTCCTCTGACCGGGCCGGACTGCTGGCATGCGGCAACCCCGCCAAAGCCATCACCGCCCTGGTGAAACTGGTGGCGCGCGAAGCAGACACCCCCCAGGAAGTGGCCATGGTGCTGCAGGCGCTCGACCGGCAGGACGACAGCCTGGGCAACGTACTGGCTGAGACGATGGCATCCCACCCCATGCTGATCAAGCGCATCAAGGCCATCAAGGAATACAGCCGGAGCGCTGAATTCGGAAATTTACTCCAACAGGTAATGCGGTAAGGCTGGATTAAGAAGACAAAAAAGATCCCCGGATAACCGGGGGTCTTTTTGTAAATTCACCAGGGCATATTCTCGCATATGCCCGGCGGCGTTTCAAGTTATTCATCAACAACAATGTTCGCCAGCATATTGCCGATAGAAGTTACATTGATAAGCGTATAGTGTGCCTCTTTGGGGGCATTCAGCAACAGGTACAAACCAATATTGAAATTCCCGAGGAAATTGCTATTGGAGATGGTCACAAAAGGCGGTGTGCCTGAGACAACTTTTGCATCCACGGTCAGGCCGTTATCACCATCCCACCAGCCATTATAGAAACTATTCAGGGTATTCACGGTAACGTTTCCCGCTGATTTGATATAAACACCTGCATATTTGTTTCCCTCCACCAGGCTGCTGCTCAGGTTTACCCCACTCAAGGTAGAGAACAGATAAATACCCATTGTTTCGTTTGAAGAAACACGTGCCCCGCTGACGGAAATCTGTCCGTTGCTCATCACATATAAACCCGTGGTCTTGTTGGCGTTGAAATTGTTCACCCCGCTGATGGTGACAGACCGCGGAGCCAGGGAAGTAAAGTTGGAGGCACTTACACCCTCATAGGTACGGTTCATGGATGCGCTAATGCTGCTCAAGACTATGCTCCCATCTGACACAATGAGCATACCTGTGTCGTTGTTATTAAAGGTGCTGCCTGTCACCGTTACCGGTTTTGCCAGCAAGCTGTTGATCCTGTTATTGATGTAAGCACCTTTCCCTGAATTATCGTTTGCCATGACGCCAGTCAGGGTGACTGCACCGGAAGCCCGGATCATTAAACCGGCAAAACCTGTAATTCCATGGCTGTTATTGAAAACGCTCTTGATGACCGTTACCGGAGCCAGGTAGGTATTATCGCACTTGGTATAGCTGGAACCGCCGCAGGTATCCAGGTAGACGTTATAGTCCTGGTGGTTCCTGGAAATTACACCGCTCAAAATCACTGGACCATATGAGGCTGCATACAATCCATACCCCAGGGGGTTAATAAGACTTACGTTCGATACTCTAACCCCGAACGGGGCAGCAGGAGAAACATGATTGTAGTTCTGCAGGAGGACATCGTTCTGCGTTATCGCCCGGGAGTTATCGAGGACTGCACCCCCTGTCCAGGTGATGTTGCCATTGGCTCCTACTGCTATCCCGAAGCCATCATTATTGCTGGCAGATACATTGTTCAGGGTGACGTTGTTAAACCTGGGCACGGTGGAATCGGCAGTAATATCGATCCCATACTGGTTCCCATCAGCAGCAACATTGGTCAGCAGCATATTTCCCACACCTGTGTACTTGAAGATTGAGATTCCTTCACCAATATTTTCATTCGCCTGGATATTGGTCAGGGTTACGCTGCCGCGTGTCACAATGTTTAATCCGTTGTTTCTCAGGTTATTATTCAGTGTTATGTCCCGGATTGTGACCGGTTTTGAAGCTAGTTCTGCCGCCCTGGTATTCAGAATAGATGCTCCGCCACCAGTAGATGAAACGCTCTGTCCATTATCGTTAGCCGCACCTTTTACCCATGAAACTGCGCCATTGGTGTCAACAAACACACCCCAGTTTCCATTATGGTTGGCGGTGATATTGTTCAGGCTGACGTTGACACTGCGCCAATCGCCCGGCATCTGGTAAATGTTCAACCCAATGATGTCGTTATCAACCGTATGGATCAGGCTGGCTTTGATGCTGCCAGCCCCTGGATATTTGTTTACTTTGATCCCGTCCCAGGCGTTCTGGTCAGCAGTGATATTGGTCAGGGTCACAGTGCCCCTGGAAGCTATATACAATCCAACATTTTCCAGGTTTCCATTCAGTACCAGGCCGCTGACTGTCACCGGTTTAGATGCAGTTTCCAGGGCGCCGACATTATCCAGGGATGCACCACCCGAATCATAAAAGTCGGTATCATTCTGCCCATTCTCACTTGCCCCGCCGCCAACCCAGCTGATGGCTCCGTTTGTGCCCACTACCACACCCCATTCACCATTCTTGTTCGCAGTCACATTTTTCAGCACCACGCTGCCCGTATTTGGCCCTGCCCAAATCTCGATCCCGCACTTGCCATTATTTTCCGCCAATACATTGTTTAATAGCACATTGCGGGTGGTGTTAATACGCAGCCCGGCAAAATTACTGGCATATGAGAACACATTGGTGAACAAGGTTCCATTAATAGTCACCGATCCCAGCCCGTAGGTGTTGTCCAGGTCCAGCCCGTAAGCCAGCGGGCTGGAGGGAATATTGATGCTGTCAATGATGATGTTCCCCTTTGACCTGACCACTCCGCCGCCGACTCCGTTGTATAACAGGTTAATATTTTTCAGCGTGACACCCGGTGCTGCCAAGGCATAGGTGTTATCCAGTTGTAACCCGTAGTAATCCGGACTCGAGCTGAAAATATTAGTCAGGGTTATGGTGCCCTTAGCCTCCACCCACAGGCTTGTTTCACGGTTATCATGGAAAACGCCGTTCAAGACAGAGACATTCAGTGCACCAGCCCCGCTGCCTTCGGTGGTGGTAGCGGCGATCATGATTCCTTTGTCGTTCAGCGAGGCCGAAACATTCTTGAGGATGACATTACCGCTGGTGGAAATAAAAGCGCCATGGTTTGAGTTGTTGGTCAATACAACATTATCCAGGGTCACCGCACCTGTGGTGGCAGGGTCCACATACAGGCCGTACCCTAGGGTCGAGTCGCCCGACTGGTTGCCTGAAAAGACGCTGTTCTTGATCACCACCGGTCCGGTAGACCGGATGTTGATTCCATTGCCTGTGTTGTACGAAGCAGAAACTCCGCTGAGTGTCACAGGACCATTCGCCGTAATTTGCAATCCAAAATTATCCTGGTTGCTGTTAAAACTGCTGCTGGTGATCTTTACACTGCCCGCTGTCGTGCAGTCTGGTCCGCTTAATGAGCATGTGTCAATAACAACTCCAAAAATTCCTGCACCTCCTGAATTCACCCGTAGAATTTCGACCGGACCATTGTTTATCAAGCGGAATCCTGATGAATTTGCATGTGGGGTGTAGAAATCAACATCGATCATACGGAATAAACCGGTGTTATCTTCCAGATACATGGGGGGATCGGCGTTATAGTACCGGATCTCAAATCCCTGCAGCGTAAAACCAGTATTAAAATTCTTGACATCAAGGTACCCAACAAGGATGGGTTTGGGTCCAGCGGTTGTGGTATCCAAGACAATGCCTTTAAGGGTTGGATAATCTAATCCACTGATGGGAAGATCTTGGGCAACTGGAGGGGAATATCCTCCTTCGAGGTAAATGAACCCAAAGCCAGCATTCGCAACCCATGCATCCAAGGCATCCTGGATGGTTGCGTATCCCGTACACTTCCCGCCCAGGCAGGCGCCGTAAAACCAGGGATCCGGCTCACACAGGATCTGCAGGGCGGTCTGCGAAGCCATTGGCACCCCTGAACCATCCTGCACCAAAACCGTGCCGCTTTCCGCCAGCGCCTGTACGGCATCCTGCACATTGCTTTCCGGCGGTAAAACCTCCTCCGTTTCCGGAGCTTCAACATCACCCGGCAATTCCGGTACATCACCTTCAGCCTGCACCACGCCCGGAGAAAGGGCAGCCGCTGCCAGCGAAAGTATTACCGCCAGGGCAATTAAAACAATGACCCGCTTATGGAGATCCATTGCAGCCTCCTGTTAAGTTATTCAACTGTGTGCTTCTGGTGGGGTTATTTTCCCCCTGCGGTGCGCAGGTTCTTCCCGGGCAGTGAGAGTGCCTTGATCAATGCCAGTTACAGCATACAACTTTGGAGGGGTAAAGTCAAGCAGATGAAAAGCATGATGAAAAGCAATTGCAAGTTTCTCATCGCAGTCTTCTTGCATAATTACCCTGCGGGGAGTAGAATGACCGGCATGTCTCAATACACCCCCTACATCCCTAAAAGTGTGCTGGTCATCACTGCTCACCCTGATGATATCGAATTCACCTGCGCCGGTACCGTCGCGCGCTGGGTACGCCAGGGCACCCGCGCCGGGTATGTCATTTGCACCAGCGGCGAGGTCGGCATCGCCGACCTCAGCCTGACAAAACAGCAGGCCGCCGAGATCCGCGAAACCGAAGCCTGCAATGCAGCTTCCGTCGCTGGAGTGCAGGATGTTACCTTTTTACGAGAACCTGACGGCTTGCTGACCGCCACCCTGGAGCTGCGCAAGAAACTGGTGCGCGAGATCCGCCGCTTCAAGCCCGAGGTGGTTATGTGCGGCGACCCGACGGTAGTGTGGTCAGGTGAGAGCTACATCAACCACCCCGACCACCGCGCCGCATCCCTGGCGGCAGTTGATGCCGCCTTCCCGGCTGCCGGTCAGCCCCACCTGTTCGAGGAACTGCGCCAGGAAGGCCTGGAAGCCCACAAGCCCCGCAAAGTTTTCATCTACGGTAGTGGGCAAAGCGATACCTTTATAGACATTACGGAAACGATCGAGACCAAGATCCAGGCTTTGCGCGCCCATAAAAGCCAGATGGGCGATTGGGACCCGGCTGAACGCATTAAAGCCTGGGCTGCAGAACGGGCAGCCGGCAAGGAAATGCTGTATGCTGAAACCTTCCAGGTGGTCACCCTCGAATCGGACGAGACCTGGAAGAAGCTGCAACCCGAAGAGTGATCACTTGTGAATCTGCACGTTCTTGAATTTCAGGCGCGGGATCTCCCCGCTTTTCACGTTCACACACCCCTGCAGGTCGAGGTATTTCAGGTAATTCAGTTTTACCAGCGGTTTTAAGCCGATATAAGTGATCCGGTTGCAATAGCTCAGGTTCAGCCATTCCAGGTACCGGAGAGCGGCCAGCTGCGGCAGCCCTGCATCGGTCAGGTCGCACGAACTCAGGTTGAGTGCGGTCAGCCCGGGCACTTGCTGCAACAGCCCCAGCCCGCGGTCGCTGATCTTGCGGTTCTCCGATAGGTTGAGCATTTTCAATTGGGGATGCCCGTCGATTTCAGCCAGCAGCCGCCCCAGGATCTGATCATCAATGTTCTGGATGCGTATCCCGGCTTCCTGCCCTTCAGAGAAAGAATAGATCCCCGGCGCCGGGTCAAGCACCTGCCACTCCTCCCCCGGGTTGCGCACAAACACCTGGCAGTCAAAACTGAGGGCTAATTTTTTAGGGGTATCCATGAAGTATCCTTTTCACAAGATGATGACCACTGCCAGGATCAGCAGGACAAGCACCAGCAAACCAGCGCCCAACAGCATATAAGCGATCGCTGTATAGTTAGGCTTACGGTAGAAGTAAAACGCTCCAATCGCATCAGCTGCATAGGTAAGCGCCCCCAGGATGGGCAGCAGGAGCAGCCTGACCGGGTTGACCGGTTCGTTCGGCAGCCCCAGGGCAGAAAAACCAATGCTGACGGCGCTGCGGTTAGGGATGGCAATGGACACCACCAGGAACAGGATCACCGTTAACACCAGCCCGCCCAACAGCAGGAAGCGCATGACCCGGTCTGACCAGACCTGGCGCACGAACACCGCTGGCACAATGGACCCTTGCGGGATAGGATTCAGGCTGCCCAGTTCTGCAACCTGCTGGTAAGCCTTCAGGAAGCCTTTCACATCATCCGGGGAAATGGCAAACGCTTTGCTGGCAGTTGCCACCACCAGCATGTTTTCACGTTCGGCAGCCAGGAACTCAACCGGACCCAGGTCCGGGACATCATGCTTACCCAAGATCGCCCCGGTGACGCTGAATGACGGCAGCGGCAGGTTGATTCCCAGCTCAGCTGCAGGGCGGATCCATTCCACCAGGTGAAGGGGGATATCCTCGCTGCGTAGCCCCCAGCGCAGTCGCAGCCCATCCCTTTCCAGCAGGTAGCCAGCCCGAAAGAGGGCAAAACCGCGGTAGAGCACCAGCGGCAGCGGCAACAGGCAGACAATCCCGATCACCAGGTAAAACAAGAAATAAGCGCCAGCCTGTTCCCCAAGCGCAAAGTATAGCCCGCTGGCAGCCCCGGCGATGAGCAGCAGTGCCACCCCCAGGTGCAAGAAGACACCCCGCCGCCGCGGTGGACGGAAAAGGATCGGGGTTTCGCTGCTCAGTCTTAAGGTATCCATTCCAGGTTTAATCACTTACCGGGGTTGTATGGAAGGCTGCCGGAACTGTGAATCAGGCCTGCGAAATAACAGAGGCAAGCTCAAAACACACCTGTTCGACCTGCTCTTCACTCATCACGCCAGAAAATGGCAGCGCAAACCCGCGCCGTCCGAGATCTTCTGTCACCGGGAAGTCGCCCGGCTGGTAACCAAATTGCTCTACCATGTACGGCTGTAAATGGATTGGGCTGAAATACGGCCGAACCGGGATGCCCCGTTCTGCCAGCCTGGCAGCAACCAGGCTGCGCTCCAGGTGCCTGTCCAGCCGCGCCACGTACACAAACCAGCTCGGCCGGGTGGTGGATGGCACGATCTGGGGCGCCGTTACACCCTCAACCTTGTCGAGGTGCTTCGCATACCAGTCCGCCACCCGCTGGCGTTTTTGCAGCAGCTCTTCCAGGCGGTTCATCTGCACTGTCCCCAGTGCAGCGCTCATCTCGTCCAGGCGGTAGTTGTACCCCAGGTAGGTATGCTCCAGCCAGGTGTCACCTGGCGCCCGGCCCTGGTTGCGCATGGCGAGTATCATGTGAGCCTTTTTTTCATCAGCAGTAACCACCAGCCCGCCTTCACCGGTTGTGATCTGCTTGTTGGGGTAAAAAGCAAAGACCGCACAATCCCCCAGGGTACCGGCTTTCCTGCCCTTGTATACCGCCCCCAGCGCTTCGCATGAATCCTCGATCAGGTGCAGCCCAAACCGGCTGGCAACCTGGTGTAAAGCGTCAAAATCAGCCGGCTGCCCAAAAACATCCACACCCAGCAGCGCTTTCAGCCTGGCACCATCGTCCCAGCCCCTGCGTGGCAGCCAGCGCCTGGCGTCGCTCCCGCCAGCAGAAAGGTCAGCTGCAGCCTGTGCTGCCAGCTGCGGGTCGATATTGCCGGTTAGCGGGTCAACATCCACAAAGACGGGCACCGCCTTCTCGAACAGCATCACGTTGGCCGATGCCACAAAGGAGAACGGGGTGGTCAACACCAGGTCGCCCATCCCGATCCCGGCAGCTCGCACGCACAGGTGTAAACCGGAAGTACCGGAATTAACCCCAATGGCATACGGCAGGCCGGTATACTGGCGGAAGGCTTCTTCGAACTGGTGGATGCACGGTCCCATGCTGAGGGCGGTGCCTTGCAGCACCTGCAACACCGCTTCGCGTTCGGCGTCTGTCAGGTCGGGGCTGGACATGGGTATGGCAGGGTGTTGTTGGTAATCCATGCGCTTGATTCTACCATCAAACAAACAGCCTGCTTTCGCAGGCAGGCTGGTCAAGGCGTACAGCAAGGGATCAGGCTTCGGGGTGAGACTGATGCCTGGCGACGATCATGCTGACCGGTACACCCTGCAGGCTGTCCTGCTCATGGCGCTCGATCTTGAAACCGGCATTTTCCAGGAGCTGGACCGCTGGGATTGGGCGGCAATCCACGACGCGTGGGAAGGTGTGGTGTGCCCACAGGTACAGGCGCTGGCTCATGGTCAGGGGGTTGGTTTCCACCAGGGACACCAGGCCCAACCTGCCATCCGGTTTCAACACGCGCCTGCACTCAGCCAGAACGCGCGGGATCGCTTGAGCCCGAAAAAGCTCCAGTGTGAAGCTCATGAAAACTGCATCAAAAAAAGAAGGCTCAAAGGGAAGCTTGGTGGCGTTGCCCTGCTCAAGCACCACCTGTTCCGTTAACCCGGCTGCATTCAGTCGGTTCTGGGTGACCCGCAGCATTCCCTTTGAGAGGTCAATGCCATACACCCTGCCGTTTTCCCCCACGGCACGCGCTATGGAAACCAGTGAACGCCCGGTACCGAACCCGATCTCCAGGACCGTCTCATTGCGGGCAGGTGCCAGCAATGCCAGGCCGGCCTGGGTGAATCGTTTCTCACCCGGTGCGGAGATGGTATCGTAAAACCGGCTTAGAAAATCGTAGCTGAGGCTACTATCGGGAGGCTCGCTTAGTTCAGACGAAGATTCTTCAGATTCCATGATAACGGCGTGCATAAAGTATACACTATTCTGCCCGGTTACTCAACCGGTATCCGCCGTTATCCTTTACTCCAGGAGCGCATCAGGCGGATGAAGAACTCCAGCATTTTTTCCAGCGCTTCCAGGCTGATGCGTTCATCAATCCCATGCAGGCGCTTCAACTCAGCCGAGTCTGCCACATAAGGCGAAAAGCGGTAAACCGCATCGCAGATGGGTGCATAGTGGCGCGAATCGGTAGCTGCCACCATCATGAAGGGCGCCACTGGCACATTGTCGAATGTGTTCTGAATGGCAGCCTGCAGCTGCGCGTAGAAGGGGATATCTGTCGGAGAAGACTTGACCGGGTTCCAACATGCAGTCGGCACCGGTTTGAACTTAACCCGCTCATCAGCCACCACCCGCTTGATATGCGACAGCACATCGTCCGTGGTCTGGCCGGGGAAAATGCGGAAGTTAACAAAGGCGGTAGCCTGGTGCGGCAGGATATTATCCTTGACCCCGCCAGAGATGACTGTCACCGCGGTGGTGGTCCGAATGGCAGCGGCAGTCTGTTCACTGGCCTCCAGTTTCTTTTTGACCATGCCACCAAACAGCCACAGGTTGGCAAAAGCCATGCGCAGGCTGAACGGCAGCAGGTGCGCCACAGAACGCATCATTTTCTGCATAATCCCCAGATCCGCCGGCAGGGGGTTGGCTTCCAGTTTTGCCATGGCAGCGGATAGGATGCCGATGGCTGTCTGCGGCGGCGGGGTAGAGGCATGCCCGGGCTTGCCATCCACTTTAAATTCGACGGTCATGTACCCTTTCTCAGCCGCACCCACCAGCCCAATCGGTCCTTCAACGCCGGGCAGCGCACCCACCAGGATATTGATTCCTTCATCCCAGAGGGCACCCAGCTGGATCCCGCGTTCCTTTAACAAGGCGGCGATATGCCCCGCACCCTGGATTCCACCCACCTCTTCATCATGCCCGAAGGCCAAATAGATGGTGCGTTCCGGTTTCATGCCGCCTGCCAGCAAGGTCTCAACCGCATCCATCACGCCTACCAGCTGGCACTTCATATCCAGCGATCCGCGCCCCCACAGGTAGCCGTCTGCCACTTCTCCGCCGAATGGCTGTCTGGTCCACTCATCCAGGGTAGAGGGGTCAACTGGAACCACATCCTGGTGGGCTGAAAAAAGCACCGGCTTGAGATCCGGGTTGCTGCCCTGCCAGGTGTATAGCAGGCCGTACTGGTTGACCTTTTCCAGGTGCAGAGATTGGTGTACGAGCGGATAGCGCTTCTTGAGGACCACCTGCAACTGTTCCAACGTGCTGCCATCCGGGATGGTGCCTTCACCGTAAGAAATGGTCTGGCACTGGACCGCCTCAGAAAGGCTCTGCACGAACCGTTCAGCATTGACTTCAGGTAATGGCGCATCCGGCGCAACCCGAGGTTTCTGCCCGAAAGTGAACGTCCGTACCAGTACCACCGCAATGATTAAGATTATGGCTGCAATGATGATCCAAAGGACGGTTTCCATGGCTGTCTCCCTTAAGAATACTCAATCCATTCTACCACCGTGCCGCAGGGTAGCCAGCACATCTTCGGCCGCTGCCTTGCACCCCTCTGCCTGGGAAGGATCGTACATCACCGCAAAATGGGGAATTCCGAATTCATTTTCGATCCTTCCCCCAATAGCATCCATTGCAAAGTAAAAACTTACCCTTCCGCCGGTGCTGTCAACCTGGTCATACTTTACCTGGTAATCAATGTTTCCCAGTTTCTTTTCGGCCATATCTTCAGGCCAAAATCCGCTGGGACCCATTGGTCCTATCCGGCAAGTGTCAAGCTCCCTGTGTTGGAGAAAGTTGATCATCCATTCGGTATTGCTGTATTCCGATAAATCATCCCATAGCAAGGGATCATAATCGAGTACTAACAGCGGGTAAATCTTGATTGCAAATATTCCTTCAGGGGGTTGAGTCGGGTTGGGGGTAATAGTTTTCGTTGGCCTGGGTGTGATTGTTGGGTCAGCAGGTATTGGAGAAGCGCTTGCAGTGGCTGGCAGATGGCTGGGCTGGCTTGAAGAGGCGTCAATTTGTTGGTCAGCCGGCGTGCAGGCAGAGAAGATGAAAAGGCAAACGAATAGTAGAAAGGTCAGATGCTTCATTTATATATTGTTACATCATTACCTTCAGGACAAATCACAGCCTGATTTTGCGGAATTAGCTCGATCCTATCCGGGAATACCTTTACTCCTCTTTGCTATCCATCTCATTGCTTTCAGGTCTCATGACTTCCTTACCGAACTGCACCAGGGTTTTCCCTAACCTTTCCAGGCGCTGGTTTGCCCGTGCGAAGATCTCGCCAGCCGGTACGCCTGTCAGGACTTCGATGCCTTCCTCAATGGTCGAGATTGACCAGAGATGAAATTTTCCTTCTTTAACCGCTGCGAGTACTTCGGCCTTTAACATCAGGTTGCTCTCGTTTGCCCTGGGTATCATGACACCCTGGCTGCCGGTCAGGCCTTTCATCCTGCAGACCTCGAAGAAGCCTTCCACTTTCTCATTAACCCCGCCGATGGCCTGCACTTCGCCCTTCTGGTTAACCGACCCGGTAACAGCGATACCCTGGTTGATGGGTGCATCCGTCAGAGCAGACAGGATGGCATACAGCTCGGTGCTGGAAGCGCTGTCGCCATCCACACCGGAGTAATTCTGCTCAAACACCAGCCGGGCTGACAGGCTGAGGGGTTTATCCTGGGCGAAGCGTCCGGTCAGGTAGCCAGCCAGGATAAGCACACCCTTGGTGTGGGTTGGCCCGCCCATCTCTGCCTGTCGTTCGATATCCACCACGCCCTCACGCCCCACCCCCACAGCTGCCGTAATGCGCGACGGGTGTCCGAAAGCCATATCACCCATTCCCATCACCGCCAGCCCGTTCACCTGCCCGGATTTTGAACCCTCCACATCGATCATCAGCACATTCCGGCGCGTCATTTCCTGTAGCCGCTCCTGGGTCAGGGCTGAGCGGTACTGGCGTTCTTCGATTGCCCGCCGCACCTGTACTGCAGAAACCTGTTCCACCCCATCGGCAGAGGCATAATAATTTGCCTCGCGGATGACATCGGTCAGTTCGCCAAACCGGGTCGAGAGCTTGGTCTGGTCATCCGCCAGACGAGAACCGTATTCGACCAGTTCCGCCAGGCCGGTGCAATCCAGGTGTTTCAACTGGTTGTTCTCGCACACGCTGCTGACAAAAACAATGTAATCATGGATACTCTCGGGGGTGCGTTCCATGCGGCTGTCGAAGTCCGCTTTAACTTTGAAGAGCTCTGAAAAATCCTCGTCATGAACCAGTAAAAGCTGGTAAAGCACCGGCTGTCCAATCAGGATGACCTTTACATCCAGGGGAACAGCTTCCGGTTGAAGTGAACGGGTCGAAAGCAGCCCCAGGCGTTCGCTGGCATCCTCGATCGTGATCTCACGGTTGCGCAAAGCACGCTTCAGGCTGTCCCACGCCAGGGGAGCACGCAGCACATCATCGGCAGGCAGTACCAGGTAACCCCCGTTAGCCCGGTGCAGTGAGCCGCTGCGTACAAGGGTGAAATCAGTTACCAGGGTGCCGAACATGGCCTCATTTTCAATCCGACCAAACAGGTTGGTGTAGGTCGGGTTCAACTCAATCACCACCGGCGCACCGTTTTGCGGATCATGTTCCACCAGTACGTTGATGGCATAACGGTTGAAAAAGCGATCCTTCACCGCAGCAGCCTGCAGGCTGCCATCGCCTTCTTCCTCACCACGGAACTGTCCGAGGTGCTCCAGGATATCTTCCTGCACCTGGGTCAGGTAGGCATCCACTTCATTTATATCTTTATATTTTTCCCGCAGCTCGTTCAGGATAATGCTGAAGGAGTACAGCGCCACCTGGCGGTCCAGTTTCACCAGTTCTTCATTGATTTTCTTTTCAATCCCTTTGGCCTGGCGGATGGCGGTTTCGATCTCAGCCTGCAGTACCTTCTGGCGCTGCATGATCTCGTCCCTTTCCGCCTGCGAAAGCTTGAGGAAATCCTCCTCCTTGAGGAGCTGATCATCCTTCAACGGTACGGTCATAAAGCCTATCGGCGTCTGCTGGATGACAAATCCCTGCTCGCGCGCCTTTTCTGACACCCGCGATTGCAGCTGCTCTTTTTGCATCTGCATCACTCGGGTGATCTCCTCGCGCTTATTGGCGTATTCCTCGCTGTCAAACGCCAGGCGGATTTCCTTGCGCGCCCCTTCCAGTAAAACCTTCATGTCGGTTTGGAACGTGCGGGCGGTGCCGGCCGGCAGCAGGATGGCGTTGGGGCGGGAAGGCTCCTGGAAGTTGTAGACATACACAACTTCGGCCGGTACGGGCTTGGTGCTGGCAAGTTCCTCCAGGAAACCTTTTACCGCGGTGGTCCGGCCGGTGCCGGGCAGGCCGCTGACATAGATATTGAAACCGAAGGAGGATATTCCCAGGCCAAATTGCAAGGCGCGCACCGCCCGTTCCTGCCCGATAATGGTCTTTCCGGGTGGGAGTTCAGCGCTGCTCGAACAAGGCAGGGAAGCAGGGTCGCAGATATTGCGTAATTTCTCCACAGGAAGTTCAGGAATCATGTTGTCCTCAATTCTCCAGTTTAAGTCTGGTTTGGAGCAGGAACTTGCAGCCCGCTTAAGGCCCAAGCAGGTTCCACTCAGCCAAAGCGCCCCATGATGTAATCCTGGGTTTTCTTTTTACGCGGTTTCATGAACATTTGCGTGCCATCGCCTTCCTCAACCAGTTCCCCTTGTAAAAAGAAAGCTGCATACTCTGCCAAACGGGCTGCCTGCTGGGTGTTGTGTGGCGCCAGGATCACAGTCAATTCATTCTTGAGATCCATCAGCAGCCCTTCAATCTTGGCGGTTGAAAGCGGGTCGAGGGCGGAGGTCGGTTCATCCAACATGAGCACTTCAGGTTTAAGCGCCAGGGTGCGGGCGATGCACAGGCGCTGCTGCTGCCCGCCCGAGAGGGCATTGGCAGGATCCTGCAGCCGGTCATACACCTCATCCCACAACGCAGCCTGCTTCAGGGCGGATTCCACCGCATTTTGAAGGACAGGCTTGCGGCGTTCGCCTGCCACCTCCAGCCCGTAGCTGACATTCTGGAAGATGGTCAGCGGCAGGGTCACCGGGCGGGAGAAGACCATTCCTATCTTGCGCCGCAAGCCAATCACATCGGTCTGGCGGTCAAGCAGGTTCACCCCATTCATGATCACGCTTCCGGACAGCTCCGCCACATCCCCCAGGTCGTTCAACCGGTTGAGGGTGCGCAGCAGGGTAGACTTTCCGCCCCCGGCCGGGCCGAAGATGACAGTGATGGTCTTCTCCGGAATGGAAAGGTTGATATTCTTCAGGCTCTCAGCGCCGTCAGAATAACGCACCGTCAGGTTCTCAATGCAGATCTTGTCCATACCTCACCACTGCCTTTTCTTGCGCGCCCGCGAGCGGATCAGGGTAGCAATCACATTCATACCCAGCACGAAAGCCAGCAGCACCAGGACCGTACCGTACTGGATTTGAACAGGCATACCCGGGATCTGGGTGGCAATGACAAACAGGTGGTACGGCAGCGCCATGGTCGGGTCGAGGGGTGTGTTGGGCAGCAGCGGCAGGAAGAAGGCTGCACCTGTGAACATGATCGGGGCTGTTTCGCCGGCAGCCCTCTCCAGCCCCAGGATGATGCCCGTGATGATGCCGGGGATAGATTGGGGCAGCACGATGCGCCAGATGGTCTGCCAGCGGCTGGCGCCCAGCGAAATGCTCACCACCCTGAAGCTGTTGGGAACCGAGCGCAGGGCTTCTTCGGTTGTGCTGATGATCACAGGCAGGGTCATAATAGATAATGTCAGGGAAGCTGCCAGGATGCTGGTGCCAAACTTGAGGAAGATCACGAACATGCCCAGGCCGAACAGCCCGTACACCACCGAAGGGATACCGGCCAGGTTAATCATGGCAATGCGGATCAGGCGGGTTATGGTGTTATCCGGGGCATACTCCACCAGGTAAATGGCAGCTGCAATGCCGGGCGGAACTGAGAAAATGGCAGTGCCAATGGTCAGGTATACCGTTCCCAGGATGGCAGGCAATATACCGCCCGCGCGCATGCCATCTTGCGGAAAGCTGGTAATGAAATCCCATGAAATGGCTGGCAGTCCCAGCACCAGGATGTAGATCACCAGCGCCACGATCGGCAGCACCGTGATCGTGCTGAGTGCGATCAGCCCGGCGATGCCTATCTTTTGCTTGTTGCGGGGAGTCAGGATCATGAAAGCAGCCTTTCGGTGCGCTTCATGCGCCTGGAGGAAACCATGAAAGAGACCACGTTTATGACCAGGGAAAGGAAGAACAGGATGATCCCAACCAGGAAAAGCACCTGGTAATGGATGCTGCCTTGCGCAACCTCACCCATCTCCGAGGCGATCGTGGCTGTCATGGTACGGATGGGCAGGAAGAAAGCATTCAAACCTTCCGGCAGCACCGGTGCATTGCCGGTGACCATCATCACAGCCATAGTTTCACCGATCACCCTGCCGATACCCAGCATCACCGCCGTGATGATGCCTGAGCGGGCAGCCGGGACGGTTACCCCCCAGATCGTCTGCCACTGGGTGGTGCCCAGCGCCTGTGCTCCTTCACGGTAAGTGCGCGGTACGGTATTGAGGGCATCTTCTGCCACTGAAACAATGGTTGGGATGGCAGACCACCCCAGCAGCAGCGAACCGGTAAAGGCGGTCAGCCCGGTGGGAAGGTTAAGCGCCTGGCGCAGGAAGGGAGAAAGCACCAGGATGCCGAAGAAGCCCAGCACCACCGAGGGCAGCCCGGCCAGCACTTCCACCAGGGGTTTTAAGATCTCCTTCGCCCAGGGGGGCGCCAGTTCAGAAATGAACACGGCTGTCCCCACCCCCAGAGGGATGGCGATAACTGCTGCTCCGATGGTGACCGTGATCGACCCGAATAGCAGCGGCCAGATACTGTAGTAACCTTCGATTGGGTACCAGACCTCTCCAAACAGGCTGGAAAGGTCGACATTCTTGAATGCAGGCAGACCCTCACGCAGCAGGAAGAGGATGATCAGGGTGACGTAAAGGATCGAAACATACCCCGCCGCGCGGATGAAGAGGGTAATCAACCACTCCCCCAGCTTTATGGTACTGTTTGGGCGTGGATTCTTCATTGATTCACCTTTACCGGCACAAACCCGAGCGAACGTACGATCTCCTGCGCTTCAGGGGAAAGAATCCACTCCAGGTAGGCCTTGATGGTGTCATTGGGCTCTCCGTGGGTGTACATGAACAGCTCGCGCGAAATGGGGTAGGCAGCGTTGTTGACTGTTTCAATGGAAGGCAGAATGGGTTCTTCGCCCGGAGCAGGGGCGATGGCCAGGGTTTTCACTTCATCCGTCACGTAACCCAGCCCGTCATACCCGATTGCGTTAGGGTTGTCACGCACCTCAGCAATAATGCCTTCTGATGAAGGTAACAACAACGTCTTTGGCGAAAAGATGCTTTTATCTTCTTTATTCCCAAGCCGCACCACGGTTTCAAGGAAGTAAACATGCGTGCCCGAGTTGGTTTCGCGCGACAGGCACACAATCGGGCGGTCTTCTCCCCCCAGTTCACTCCAGTTGGTGTACTCGCCACGGTAAATGGCCGAGATTTGTTCCATGGTCAGGGCATCAACCGGGTTTTCACGGTTGACGATCACCGCAATGGCATCCTGTGCAACTATATATTGTTTCGGCTCAAATCCAAGGGATTGCGCCTGCCCGATTTCCTCTTCCGAAATGATGCGAGAGGCATTGGCCAGGTCAACGGTATTGTTCATCAAGGCTGATATCCCGGTGCCGGTTCCGCCGCCGGTAACCGAGATCAAGATTTCAGGGTGGAGCTTCTGGTAAGCTTCTGCCCAGGCTAAAGCCAGGTTCACCATGGTATCGGAGCCCTTATTCTGGATGTACGTACCGCTCCCGCCTGAACCGTCTGATGAATTGGAGGAGGAACCGCAGCCTGCCAGCAGCAAACCCAGGCAAACCAGGATAAGGAAAATGCGCTTGGACATTTGACAAAATTATAACCCGAATGCATTACAGCCGTCTAAAAAGGCTTACTGATGACAAAAATGGAAATTCACCAGATGATGGTATGATTGAGGTTCAAAATGCCAGGAGGAGAACGGATTGGCAGATAACCCGGTCATTATTTATACAGATGGCGCCTGTACGGGTAATCCTGGCCCGGGCGGGTACGCGGCAGTCATCCTGGAAAACGGCGGTCGGCGCGAGATGAGCGGCGGATTCCGCCTGACAACCAACAACCGCATGGAATTGCTGGCTGCCATAAAAGCCTTGCAAAGCCTGAAGCAGCCCAGCCGGGTGGTGCTTTACTCCGACTCGCAGTATCTGATCAAGAACTACAACGAAGGCAGCGTGAAGCGCTGGAAAGACAAGGGATGGATGCGCGACCGCAGGAACCCCGCCAAGAACAAGGACCTCTGGCAGCAGCTGCTGCGCCTGGTGGAGGTGCACGACGTAGACTTCAGGTGGGTGGAAGGCCATGCCGGCGATAAAGAGAACGAACGCTGCGACCGGCTCTCAGTGGCTGCTGCCCGCCGAAAAGGAAACCCTCCAGATGAAGTTTTCGAGAACGGTGAAAACGATATCCCTTTGCAGGCTGGTTTATTCGGATAACCGGGCGTCCTTGACAACCCGCTTTACTTTCCTTTAGATTCGGAAAACCGCATTTGGCCCATCAATCCTTTTTTATGGAAGGTTTCACCCATCCCATTCATCACCCTGGCAGGACATGCCGCATCCTTATTGTGGTACGGTAAATGCACCTGTTTTTTAGTACAATAAGTCAGGCTGAAAAAGTGAGGTAATGATGAAACGCTGGTTTGCCATCCCGTTAATCGTGATGCTGCTGCTCCTGGCTGGCTGCAAGAAAGCCACTGAAGAACCCAAAGCTGGTGAAACAGAAATCCCCGTAACACAAGCCACCACAGCCAGTCCTCCAACTGAAACGCCTGCCCCTGTCCTGCAGCCGATTTCACCTGCCAGCGCCAGTTTCATTCACACCAGTGCAAACCTGCAATATCCTTTTCCCTACCGGCTGCAATGGAGCCCGGACGGAAACCGCTTTGCAGCAGCTTCCAATGAAGGCTTCAGGGTGTATGATGCCTTCAGCCTGGAAGTGCTGAACGATGTCCAGATCAAACAGTACACCTTGCTGGACTTTTCACTGGCTGCCAACCTGTTTGCTGTGACCAACGATTGGCAGGTCATCGACCTGCTGGATATTACCACCGGCAGCAAGGTACTGACTATTTCACCGCCCGAGATGTTCACCGTGGCATCATTTTCGCCGGACGGTCAGACCCTGCTGGTCAATTCGGTCGATTTCTTTGCCATGGACCTGTGGAATACCAAAACCGGTAAATTCTTAACCCGCTTCACCGGATTTGAGACAGCTGCCCCGGTCTATTCCCTTCAATTTGCCGGCGGTAATTCAAGGGTGGTATTCCTCTCGCGCGGCAAGGTGCAGGTGATCGATGCCAACAGCGGCGCACTTGGCGCAGAGCTTTTTCACGAAGATTTCGTGCAAGCCTTTGCCCTCTCCCCCGATCTGAAGGTCATCGCCACCAGCGCAGGCGCAACGGTTGGCAACACGTTTCAGCCGGTTATCCAGCTTTGGGATCCTGATTCCGGCACGAAGCTAGGCACCCTTTTGAGCGGAGACAAGATCTCAGCCGCGCTGGCTTTTTCACCGGATGGGAGCATCCTGGCTTCCACCAGCGAGGGTACCCTGACCCTTTGGGATACTGCAGCCTGGCAGCGCCTGGGGGATTGGACTGCGCACAACGATTACATCACCGCCCTGGCATTTTCTCCCGATGGCAGCCGCTTGCTGTCCGCTTCATCAGACGGTACGATTAACTTGTGGGTGGTACAATAAATTATGCGAATTTATGATGCTCCTTTCCTCGCAGACTGGTATGCCATCTTTTTCCGCTGGCTTACATTGATCATTGTCTCCATTGTGGCCGGGCTGACCGGCTGGTTCACCATTTTCACTGCCAGCCTGATCTCCCTATCCACCCTTTGGAATGTGATCCTCACATTCATGGCGCTTTCCAACAGGCGGTTTAATGCACAGCGCCTCCTCAACGTTGTGGTCGACCTGCTGGTGACCGGCAGCCTGTTTTTCCTGTCCGGCGGCCTGGCAGGCAGCCTGCCCTGGATCCTGCTGCTCCCTGTCATCACCGGAGGGATATATTATGAATGGAAGGGAGCCTTGTGGACAGCCCTGCTGGCAGCGCTCATCCAGCTCACCTGGACCATTTTCGGTTCGATGTACGGGATGGAACGCTTCATATGGCTGGGAATTGCAGTTGGAATAACGGGAGTTTTCGCCCTTGCAACCGGCTGGCTGACCCACAGGCTGCTTTCGCGCCTGCGCGCCAAACACCAGGCTTTGCTGCAACAGCGCCAGCAGGTAGAAGAAACCTCCCTCCGCTATGAGCGCGACCACATTCAGAAGTTTTACAGGTTGATCGAAAACCTGAGTACCACCCTCGACTACCAGGAAGTTCTGGACACCATATTGGATTTAAGTGTCGCCGGGATGGGAGAGCCTCAACAAAAAGCCGAATTAATGGCACGCGCGGTTCTCCTGTTCGGTGAAAACGACCTGGGTATTGCCTGCTCGCGCCGCTTTACCCCGCACGACCAGAAGGTCCCGCTGCCCGGAAACCAGGGCGCCCTCGGTGATGTGCTTGCCAGGGGTGAACCTGTCCTTGTCGATGATCCTGCACGCGATCCCGAACTTTCCCGCCTGGTCGGCGTTCAAACCTGCCAGGCAGCCTACTGCCTGCCACTCATGCGCGGGTTGGATTCTTACGGCATCCTGCTGTTGGCCCATCCAGAAAGCGACTTCTTCACTGAGGACCGCCGCGAAACCCTCGAGCTGCTCAGCCACCAGGCGGTCATTGCCATCCAAAATGCCCGCTTGTTCCGCGACCTTGCTGAAGAAAAAGAAGCCTTGATTTCAGCCCAGGAAGAATCCCGTAAACAGCTTGCCCGCGAATTGCACGACGGGCCAACCCAGGCGGTTGCAGCCCTGGCTATGCGCGCCAGCATTGCCGGGAAGTACCTGGATTCAAATGCGCTGGCTGACGCCCGCACCGAGATCGACCAAATAGAATCACTGGCGCGTCGGACCACCAATGAGATCCGCCACATGCTTTTTACCCTGCGCCCGCTCCAGCTTGAATCTCAAGGGTTGGATGCTGCCCTGCAAACCATGGCAGAGAAGATGAAAGACAACTACCAGCAGAATGTTGTCCTTGAGCTGGATCCAGCTTCCCTGGCCCACTTGGACACCAACAAGCAGGGAGTAGCGTTTTACCTGGTTGAAGAAGCGGTGAACAATGCCCGCAAACATGCCAGAGCTGACACCATAACCGTCCGCCTGCGCTCAATTCCCCAGGATGCTGACATCCTGCTGCTCGAGATTGCAGATAACGGGGTTGGTTTTGACATGAACCAGGTAAAGACTAATTATGAAAAACGCGGCAGCCTGGGCATGGTGAACTTGAGGGAGCGCACTGACCTGATCAATGGCCTTTTCCATATTGATTCAACCCCAGGCAAGGGAACCCGGGTTCGCATTTTCATACCATTAAGTGAAGCTGCAATTGACCGCCTTCAGCGGTCCCGCTAATAGTATGTAATGCCGCAATTAGATTCCATGTACTTCGCGCTTTCCAGGGGCGGGGGTTCTTTAAACGCGCCGGTTATCCTGATCCATGGTCTTGGCAGCAGCCACCTGGTATGGCCGGATGTGCTGCGCAGGATGGAAAGCCAGACCGTGTATACCCTGGATTTGCCCGGGCATGGAAAATCAGGGGGGACCGGGCTGCAGAGTGTTTCTGCCTATGCAAAGGCAGTGTGGAAATTCCTGGATGCAGCCGGGATTTATTCTGCCATCCTGATTGGGCACTCCCTAGGCGCAGCCATAGCCCTTGAAACCGCCCGGCACGATCCTGACCGGGTTTCCGGGTTGGGATTGTTTTCCGCAGGCAGCCTGTTCCATTGCAGCAAGCAGTCGCTGGAGAGCATTAAGAATCCTGCCATGCTTGCAGATGCCCTAACCTGGTTGTCAGCGAACCTGTTCGCATCCGGGGCCCATAAGAAACTCCAGTCCAGGGTGGTGGATGCACTCCAGCAGGCAAGACCGGCAGTCCTGGCAGCTGACCTGCGGGCATGCAGCCGGTACGAGTTCACTCCCCTGCCGGAAAAATGCAGCATACCGGTGCTGGCTATTCATGGGTCGGAAGACCGGATCGTATTACGGCAAGATGCGCAACACCTGGCGCACAGCATTCCCGGGGCAAGGCTGGTCAACATCCCCTCTGCCGGACATATGGTTATGCTGGAAGCACCCGAAAGGGTTGGGTACCTGCTCACCCGTTTCGTCAGGCAGGTGAATGCCCGCGAAAAGGGATAAACAGGTCTGCTTCAGGTTACTTGTTTTTTTTCAAGTCGTGATAAAGTTAAGGGGTAATTATCCGTAGAAGGGAAGAAGGGAGAAATGGTATGAGCCATTTTACCGTTAGCACAAGCAAGGAACCCATCCGTTTATTCAAATCTGATTTCCTGGAATTTTTCACCCACATTCACCCGGCTGTGATCGTAGTGATCTGGCTGCCTGCAGCCATCCTTTTCATGGTCCTTTCGGCATTGCAGATCGAAGCAGCAGGCACCTGGCTGCACCTGCCAGCCGGTTTTGTGATTGGATTGTTCTTGTGGACACTGGCCGAGTACATCCTGCACCGCTTCCTGTTCCATTACCGCCCCCGAAATGCCCGCCAGGAGAGGATCTTCTTTCTTTTCCACGGGGTGCACCATTACCAACCCAAAGTCAAGACCCGCCTGGTAATGCCGCCTGTGCTGAGCATTCCCCTGGCTGCCCTGTTTTACCTGTTCTTCTGGGTAGTCTGTTCGCTCATCCCCGGAGCGCAGCCCTGGACTGGAGCCCTGTTTTCGGGCTTTTTAGCAGGTTACCTGACTTATGACCTGACCCACTATTCCCTTCACCATGTTCCTTTCCGGGGTGGATACTACAAGTTCCTCAAACGCTACCACGCCCAGCACCATTACCGCACACCCGATGCCCGCTTTGGGGTTTCATCCCCGCTTTGGGATAAAGTTTTCGGCACCTATCCGAAGACAGCAGATACAGAAGATTAACACCAGCCTATGAAAAAAATCAGGAGAACCCTCTCCTGATTTTTCTTTTTTATCAATTGTGTGTTTATCCCGGAAAGAACCGTTCCACCAGTTTTTCACGGGTTTGCAGCCCTATCAGGCGGGCTGTCTCCTTACCGCCTGAAAACATGATCACAGTTGGCACGCTCATTACCTGGTACTTCATCGCCAGGTCAGGGCTTTCATCAACATTGACCTTGACAAAGGACATCTTCTTTTCCCATTCCCGGCTCAATTGCTCCAACAAAGGCTCTAGCCGCTTGCAAGGTGCACACCAGGGCGCGCTAAAGTCAACCAGCACGGGCAGCGCCGCCTCCCGTACCTGGGTTTGAAAGGTGTCCATGGTAACTTGTGGAAAACTGCTCATTTTGCCCCCTATTTTTTTGATTTTTTATCTTTTTCTGCTGCCTTCTTCTTGTGATGCTCTTCAGCAGGTTTTTCATCATTATGCGAAAATTCACGCGGGATCCAGAATTCAACCAGCTCAGCTTCAGTGTCCGGGCGCAATTCCGACCAGTGTGAAATCGGCAAGGACAGGTATGCCAGAGCTGCTGTCGGCAGTGCTTCGACCTTACCGGTTAATAATTGCAGCAGGGTTTCCAAACCGGGGTTATGCCCGACAATCATTACCCTCTCCAGGTCATCCGACAGCAGGCGCAGCGACTCAAGGTAGGTAATACATTCAGCCATATAGAATGATTCAAGGTATACAACTTCGCCGTCATACCCGCTGGTTTCCAGCAGCCCATCAACCGTTTGGCGGGCGCGGGTTGCCGTGGAGCACAGGATGCGCTGCGGAATAAGTTCACGGTCCTTCAACAGGTGCCCTACAGTCGGCGCATCGGCTTTGCCGCGCTTATTCAGCGGACGGTCAAAATCTGGAATATCGGTGTCTTTCCAGCTGGACTTTGCATGACGCATGATGAGAAGGCTTTTCACTGGTTCCTCCTGAACTCCGGGCTCACCGGAAACTTGCAAAAAAGTATAACATAATTAGCTCTTGCTGCAGGGATTCTTAGCAGGTTCTATTACCTTTCTGAAACATAGATTATTTGCCCGAGTGTACCAATCTCCTTACCGGAACGGGCAGGAAAGGCTGGATCACCTCTACCCGGCTGGATGGGGCATACCTGCCGGCAAGGCGTGCGAACCGCCGCAGGTTCAGACGCTCAAGCTGTCCAGTGCGAAAGCCCTGGGGCGAAACAGGGCGGAAGAAGTTATCCCAGTGGATGGGGATGACAGTTTCAGGCGGCAGATACTGCAGGTTCTTCCAGAGCAGCCGTACTGCATAAGGGTAAGCGAAAAGGATATCAGCTTTTACAGGTACAGCAGGAGCCACTGCAAAGCGCACCCCCCGGGCCTGGATCAGGAATGCCAGTGCAGTATCCATCCGGTATTCCCGGAAGCGAGGCGGGTGGTGCAGCCTGTGCGGTAATTTGCCAAAGATCGGCAAGGGCAGCCAGCTGTGATAACCCGGCAACACCTCTATCTCAAATTCCCCTAATTGGATCTTTTCTCCTGCCCCGATGGGATGAATCCTGTCAGGATCAACATTCATGGCTTCTAACAACGTGCAGGCATTAGGCGGCCCGAATACATCCGCCCCGGTTTGCGCCACAACTACCGGTACATCCATTAAATGGTCATGATGGGCGTGGCTGACCAGGATATGGCTGCAGCGCGGGAGAAAAGACTTCACCAGATCCCTGTCCGGGTGGAGCTCAGCAATCAGCAACTGCCCGAGGTTCGGCCGTGTCAGGAATGGATCGACTGCCAGGATCGCATCACCCAGCTGGAATACCAGCCCAGCTGTTCCCAGCCAGGTTACCCTGAAGAGGTCATCAGCTTCTCGTGGTAAATTCTCCCCTGTGTTCATTACCAGTGGTTATTTTAAGTGTGAATCCAGGAAGCTCAGGGATGAGACCAGGAAATTGGCGTTTGGATTGGAGCTTGAACCATAACTATGCCCCACTCCCGGCAGAGTAATCAAGGTATAGCGGATGCCTTTCGCTTGCAATGCTTCAGCCAGAATCTTGTGTTGTTCGGTTGGCACCACGGAATCATCAGCGCCGTGGATAATGAGAACAGGTGGATCCCCGCCATCCAGGTAAGTAAGCGGGCTTGCTTTGCGGGCCCGCTCCAGCACGGTCTTGTTATCCAGCGGCCCGCCCAGCCACCGGCTCCAGGCATACGTGATCTCAAAGGTCGCATTACCGCTGTACGCATCTGCCAGGTCAGAATACTCCACCTTGCAGGCATCATCTGTGAAGGCAATTTCCATCTCGGTTACATCCACCGGACCATACCAATCCACAACCGCCTGAACAGCATCCGAAGGGCCGCTGTTTTGTGTATTGGCAAACAATTTTGCCCCTTTGGATACCCCTGCCAGTACTGCCAGGTGCCCCCCGGAGGAATCACCGATCAAACCGATATTGTCAGCATCAACCTTGTAAGTTCGGGCATTCTGGCGCAGCCAGCGCACCGCCGATTTCACATCCTGAATGGCAGCCGGGAATATGGCGTCCGGCGAACAGGATCCATCCATGCCCACCACCCGGTAATCGATGCATGCCACCACGTACCCGCCCTTCGCCAGAGCCTTGCCCGGGCAGCTAGACCTGCCCCCTTCCATCCATCCGCCACCATGGATATACACCAGGCCCGGATACTTATCAGCATCCCCTTTCGGCATATAAATGTCTACTTTCAACTTCTGGGGAATACCGTCAACTTGCGGGTTGGCATAGGTAACATCTTTCTTCACGCTCACATCTTCCACTTCAGCTTCGGCAGCCGGCCTGGTTGCCTTACCGCCCTCACCCTCGGCAGGAGTGGATTCTGAAACGGTGTTCAGCGGGAAACAGCTGCTCAATAGTAAAACCAGCAGCATGAAAGGAAAAATTAAATGTAAAGGTCTTTTCATTTTTGGCCTCTTCCCTGTGGCAGTTGACCAGGCGGGGTAATACAGCGGATACCTATATCATAATACACTCTTTACTCTCTGGTTGTGAAGCGGATTTACAAATCTGTTATTTTAATTTTTGGTAAAATGAATTACTGCTTGCGGATAGGATGCTGCAGGGAAAACTATGTCATCGGTTGGTTTTGAGTTTTTCATCATTGTATTGCTGGTCTGTCTGAACGGCTTCTTTGCTTTATCTGAGATGGCTCTCGTCTCCGCCCGAAAAGTGCGGCTGGAGCAGCAGGCTGAGGACGGGAGTAAAGGGGCTTCTCAGGCGCTCAAGCTCATACAAGACCCTTCCCGTTTTCTCTCTACCGTTCAGGTTGGCATCACCTTGATCGGCATCCTGAGCGGCGCATTTGGCGGTGTTACCCTGGCTGCCGCGCTGCAAAAAATCCTGGAGAAAGTGCCCGCTCTGGCAGCATCCAGCCACCAGATTGCAGTAGCAGTGGTGGTGGTATTTATCACCTTCCTCTCGCTGATCTTCGGCGAACTTCTCCCCAAGCAGATTGCACTCCTGAATGCAGAAAAACTGGCGGTTGCGCTGGCGCCCATCATGCGCGTGCTTTCTGCAATCAACCGCCCAATCGTGGCTTTTCTTTCCGGCACAACCAGCCTGATCTTAAAGGCATTCCGGCTGAAGGCATCGGATGAACCTGCCGTCACACTTGAAGATGTCCGCTCGATGATATCCACCGGCATCAAAGAGGGGGTGTTTGAGACCAGCGAGCAGAACATAGTCGAACGGGTTTTCAAGCTGGATGACCGGGCAGTGACATCCCTGATGACACCCAGGACAGAAGTGGTGTTTATCGACCTGGAAGACAGCTGGGAACAGATCCGCCAGATACTGATCGATCATCCCTACATGAACTTCCCGGTCTATGAAGGCCAGGTCGATTCAATTCTTGGGGTGCTGGATGTCCGCCTTGTGTTGAAGCGGATGATGGAAGGCAAAGAGATCGTCATCCGCGACATGCTACAGCCGGTCATTTTCCTGCCCGAAACGATCACTGCCCTCGACACACTAGAGCAAATGCGCGAAAACTCTGCCGATCTGGCAGTGATCATGGATGAATTCAGCGGCGTACAGGGCGTGGTTACCCGCAGCGACTTGCTGGAAGTGATGGTCGGTCAGCCGCTCACCCCCCAGCCCCACGTGGAATCAGAGGTCACCCGGCGCCCGGACGGATCCTTGCTGGTGGACGGGCTGTACTCTGCTGATGACCTGAAGGTACTGCTGGATGTGGAGGAGCTTCCCCGGGAAATTGAAGTTCACTACGAAACCCTCGGCGGACTGGTTCTCGCCATGCTGGAACGCCTGCCGGTGGCGGGGGATAGATTTGACTGGAATGGTTTCACCTTTGAGGTGTTGGACCTGGACGGCATGCGGGTGGATAAGGTGCTGATAAGCAAAGATAAAGAACAGGAAATCTAGTTATCAAACCTCCCAGAAGATAGATCCATAATCTGCTCTGGGCAGATCTGCTCCAAAATTTGTGCTAGTTTGCAACTTAATGGTGATAGATTACATAGATTAAGAAAAGACAATCTCTCCAGATTGCCTTTTCAGGAAAATTCAAAATGAGCGGGGATATGAATTAATTTTGCACTTTGCGGCCTGTCAGCGCAACTGCAAGGATGATGATCGCCCCGCGGACGATCATTTGCTGGCTTGCGCTTAACCCCATCAAAATCAAACCATTGTTGATTAAACCGATAAGGATTGCCCCGATGATCGTGCCAATAATCGTACCTTTACCGCCAAACATGCTTGTTCCACCCAGCACCACTGCAGCAATGACTGATAGCTCATCCCCTTGGCCCCACTGGTACCTCCCGGATTGCATTCGCCCGGCATACAACATGCCTGCCAATGAGGCAACCGTGCTCATGATGATAAAGGTATAAAGTTTGATTCTCTTGGTATTAATCCCGCTATAACGCGCTGCAACCTCATTGCCGCCTGTTGCAAGCGCCTGGCGCCCGTAAGGCGTACTGCGTAAAACCACATGACCAATCACAAGCGCAATTACAGTCCAGAAAACCAGGGAAGGTATGGGGCCAAAGTTACCCGATCCGAAGACATAAACATAAGTACTATTTGAAATTGGAATTGGGGCTGTATTGGTAACCCACATTGCTGCGCCGGTTGTAATTCCCTGCATACCCAAAGTGACAAGAAACGAAGGTATTCCAATCCGGGTAACTAATGTACCATTAATAAAACCAACCAGCAATCCAGTACATAATCCACCCAGAATTCCAGGCACAAGTCCAAATTTTCCTATAACCATCGCCGTTACAACAGAGGCCAAGCCTGCCACTGAACCCACGGAAAGGTCAATTTCCGCAGTAGCCAGAACGAAAGTCATAGCAACTGCCATCACAGAGATAATGGCAGATTGCCTCATGATATTCAGCAGGTTGTTGCTGCTCAGGAAACCGCTTTGAGCCAGGGTGGCAGAAAAAGTGATAAATACAATAATAAAAGTAATGTAGACTACATAATCCCGCCAATAGAAACGCTTGAAAAAACTTCTTTTAGATTCAGATAGATTCGGTGAAATTTTTTTCTCAGCCACTGTTACCAGCTCCTTGTAATATTTGATGGAGACGCTCTTCACCAGGAATATCATAACGATTGAGAACCTGGTCAACCTGCCCATTTTTGATCACAATTACCCGATCGCATACAGCAATCAGCTCTTGTAATTCAGATGAAATAAATACTACACCTTTACCCTGTTTGGCCAAATCTCGAATAATGTTCAGGATTTCTGATTTTGTACCAATATCCACACCTGCAGTCGGTTCATCCATTAATAGGATTTCCGGTTTTGTACTTAGCCATTTGGCAATTACGACTTTTTGTTGATTACCCCCTGATAAAAACCTTACCATTTTCTCTATAGAATCGGATCGGATTTTTAATGTTTTTACATAGTATTCGGCCAGGTCATTCCCTCGCCGGTAATCGACAAAGATATTTCTATTTGCCAACCTTTTTAATTGTATCATCGGGAGAATGAAATTATCCCTTATGCTGTGGTCAAGGATTAACCCCTGTACCCGGCGATCCTCAGGGATGAGGGCAATGTCCGATTTCATACTCTCCTCAGGTGTTTTCACCTTGATGGATTTCCCCTTAACGAGAATGTCTCCCTCTTTAATTGGGTTGATGCCGAAAATTGCCTGCATCAATTCTGTACGGCCGCTCCCCATCAAACCAGCCAAACCAATCACCTCTCCACGATGCAATTGGAAAGAGATATCCTTCACTCCTCGATTGCATTTCAGATTCTTGACTTCGAGCAACACTTGATCTTGTTGAACAGTACTGACCAATTCCCTGCTGTCAATTGCTTCAGCCTTTCGGCCCAAAATGTTTTCGATTACTTTTTGAATAGTAAGATTTGAAATTTCATCTGTACTAATTCTCCGACCATCACGTAGTACGGTTATTCGGTCGGCAATTTTGAAAATCTCCTCCATACGATGGGAGATATAAATCATAGAAATGCCCTTTTCCTTAAGTCTCCGCATGAGTCGGAAAAGGGAAAGGGACTCTGTTTGGGTCAAAGATGCAGTTGGCTCATCGAAGATTAAAATTCGTGCTTCCTGGGATAATGCAGCAGTAATTTCAGTTAACTGCCGGTATCCTGTACTCAACTGTGAGACAACCGCTTGTGGATCAATATCAACTTCCAGTTCATCAAAGAAAACTTTAGTGCGCCTCTCACATTCCTTATCATCCAACAATCCAAAGCGGTTTTTAATTTCTCGGGTTAAAAAAATGTTTTGCGCAACAGTTAGTGTGGGAACAAGGCTAAATTCTTGAAAAACCATCGATATACCTGCAGCGCGGGCTTCGTTTGGGGAATTAAACCGGTCATAGGATTTTCCCTGAACTATCATCTTTCCATGATCTGGTTGATAAACACCCCGTAAGATTTTCATTAAGGTAGATTTTCCTGCCCCATTTTCACCTAGCAGGGCATGGATTTCACCTTCCCGCAGCTCAAAATCAACGTCATTTAATACTGTGATGTTGTTGAAGGATTTTGTTATCCCTTCCATCGAAATGATCGCGCTGCTCATACTACTCCATCGCTTTCATCAACCTATAGTTGGCCCGTTGACTGGTTTTGTCCATACCGAACTGCTCCAAACTTCTATGCTCTTATACTTGCAGGCTCTCTGGAATGTTGATGCTTCTCTGTTTTTTACATCACTACTTCTCAATTTCAACAGATCACACCCCAGAGAGCCTGTATCTAAAGAATTAGCAAACTTTACTTAGCTGCGTCTACCAGTGACTGTGGAGGATCGGCATGGTATACGGTTTCCCAAGCCTCCAAAATGTTGTCTTTTTCCACCGGCAATGCATACAATGCAACATAAGGTGGAGCTTCTTTGCCCAGCAAGCCGTAACCCGCTAGAATAGCTTCGGTAACACCCTGATCGAATGGACGCTGTGCGCCAAGTCCCTTAATGATTCCGCCCTTGGCAATTTCAATAGCAGCATTCAAACCAAGGTCGATTGTAGTGATGACCAGGTCTTCCCTTCCCATCGTCCGGGCAGCTGCCAGGATGCCTTCAGCAGG
>Ga0228535_1001172_pt1 | contig 46410 bp, 37 predicted proteins | sample SJ1metagenome_FD_168457 | JGI IMG/M metagenome (GOLD analysis project Ga0228535, IMG submission 168457) | Enriched culture of PCE-dechlorinating microbial communities from Ithaca, New York, USA - SJ1 | ecosystem: Engineered > Modeled > Simulated communities (microbial... > Unclassified | place... | reverse complement strand
AATCCCAGTACTTCCTGTCCCTCGGCTTGATGGCCGAGACCTTGCCTCTCAAGTCGTTGAGCAGGATGAGGGTGATGAAGTTGACCAGCAGCCTTCCCTTCATGGTTTTCTCACCATGAACGTTGAGCCGGTTGCAGTCCAGAAGATTCTTCATGTCGTCGAAGTGGAATTCGATGTCGCACCTGCGATTGTAGTGCTCCAAGGCCTTGGATGCATCCTTCTGTGCATTGGTGAGGATGATCCAGAACCCGCTGTAGCCGTTGATGTATTCATCGACGGCCTGCTCGTTCAGGATGACCGTCCTTCCACGCTTGGGGGTTTTCTTGACGGTGAAGTAGGTGTCGTACAAGTTCTTGTGCTTCTCGAAGATATTCCCGCTTGCAAGCTCCTCCTCGCCCTTTCTCAGCTTGAGCATCAGCGATGCGATGTCCTGTTCCTTCCTGATGGGGTCGAAGTAGACATGCCTCCAGGTCCTGCCGTAGGACTCGGTCTTGTAGTCGGTGACACCATAGATGTAGGACTTGTCGTCCTCGGGGTTTCTGATAATGTTGGCGGGCCTTCGGATGGAATCCCTGACCTTGTCGATCAACTCCTTCTGCCACTTGAGGCTGGATGGTACGGGGATGGTGAACTTCTGCCCCTTCCCTGCAATGTTCCTGAGGTTCGCCTCGCTGTAGAAACCCCGGTCGCCGACCAGGTTGATGTCCTTCACATCGAGCTTTCCCAGGCTGTCCAGCACATGGTCGAGGACGAGGGAATCGGACATGCTCCCGGGCAACTCCGAATACCAGAGAGGGACGTTCGACGAGTGGACGCTGAGAAGGCCTAGGTTTATTTGTTTCAGGTTCTCATGGTCCCTGTTGTACCCCCGTTCCACATATGCATTGTTTCTTCCATAGGACGAAATCGAGGTTATATCGAACAGCAGTGCCTTTTTCTTCGCCTGTTTGGCTATCCAAAGCTTGAAGAAGGTGTTGCGCCTGTCATCGGACAGGGAGGCTAGCAGTTCGCTGATTCTCTGAGAGCAAAGGGCGCTGCCGTTGAAACCGCGGTCATCCAGCCAGTCCTCGGCTCTGCTGAGGGCCTTTCCCTCGCAGACGCTGTACCTTGCAAGCTGGAGGATGGCATCGGCGTCATCGGATCCGAAGGCTTCCTTCAGAACAGGCTTGATGCCGACGTCATTGACCACCTTGTCCAGGATGAGGTTCTGTCCCATCAGCGTGGTTTTGGAGACAAGCGGATCCTCGGCCTTGGCGGCTTCCTTCCTGGCCAGGTAGAAATCGTTGTATATCTCGTTACCATCCGGACCGAGGCGCCCGATGCACTTTCGCTTGTGCTCTCCGCGCTTCTTCTCGCTGTTCCAGAAGGCCTGGTCCTCGTAGAGATAGGTGACACCGTTCTTCTTGTTAGTGACACGGATGATTTTCGTCGGTTTTGCATTGGCATCTATCATAGATACAATTATACCTATGTTTAGAGCTTTTGTCACGCACTTTCCGACTTTATCTGCAACTATTTAAAAGAATTATCTAATCCCTAGATATAACTGAGACGGGAATTTGAGATACAATAATGCTATATAAAAAGGAACCCACCGCTTACTCCTTAACAAACACAAAAAGATTGATGGTTAGAAATCGTGTCAACTCAAAGTATCTTCAGTTTTTTAATTTCTCTTGTCAACAGAATTGGCTATATGAGAAAAGGTGTTCAACTTTTTCATAAACCTAAATAACCGCAATGATGAAGTTTTTTTGCCTATACAGCTAATTAGTCTGATATTCGATTTGCCATTTCTCTTGTTCAACAGGGTATTGATAATATCTATTTTGCTGGTATAATTATAATGATTTTCATAGTAGTAATTTTCATGGTATGAGATAAGTATGTAGTCTTTAGAAAAAGGGTTGCTTAACATGACTCCGATAAAAAACCTTGCAACTGAAAAAAGATATCTGTATATGATAATCTTAAGTTATGCGATTTCTTTTGGCCTTTCTTTAGTAACCAGCGGGTTGTTCTGGGATGATTGGGTTTGGGCCGACAGAAATCTTGATTTTTTCAGGACTATTGGGTCAGAAATGGGTATGATCTGGTTTCAGTATTGGGCATACTTTGTTAATTCACATATCATTTTGGGGAAACTCCTTGTTTTTTTCTTGAATCTGGCAAATGGCTTACTCATCTATAAAATGATGAAGAAGCATTTTACTGCTGAGTCATCGTTCATTATCACGCTTTTCTTCCTGGTTATTCCAGTCAATTACGGACGAACTGTTCTCTGTGTATCCCAGTACTCGTTAAGTCTGTTTCTTTTCCTGGTTGCTTTCTATCTAGTTCTTCTGAATTTTTCAGGGAATCGACTCATTGCCCGTATCATAGCACTACTTTTATTTTTTCTTTCCTTTGAAATGAGTTCGCTGCTTTCCCTGTACGTTGTTGTAGCTCTTTATGTATGGTGGCAAGGTAGCCGGTTTAAGAATTTTTGGCACACAGTGGTGAAATATCTGGATTTTATTGGAATTGCAATGCTTTATGCATTTCTTAAAACATTTGTACTTTCAACCTCGGGGAACTATGAAGGATACAATTCATTTGATACCACAGCAATCCTCATCTCACCGCTGAAAATTATCCAGATTATTTACTATGTCACCATTAATCTGGCTCATTCAATCACCTCTTATGCATTTACAGTTCCTGCAATAATTGTTCTTTTACCAGTAGTCTATATTTATGTATTTCACCCCATGAATCTTGATGAAATTGATTTAAAAGATACATACATCCTTCCCCTCTCATTTATTCTTTTGGTCTTTGGAGCATTACCGTATGCGATAGCCGACAAAACTCCAAACCTGACAAATTGGGATAGTAGACATGCAATTCTCCTTGCTCCTGGGATTTCCTTTTTCATCTATGGGATTCTCACTAAGCTAAAGGCCTATTTTACTAGTATAGTGTTTATAAAAATTCTTCTTTCGATTTTTTTTATTTCTTGCATCATTTTTAATTTCTCTGTTGGTAGAGAACTACTTTACAAGAATCATAAACAACAAGCACTTCAAATTTTGCTGAATAATGAAGTGATTAGGAATAATCATACTTTTCTATTCAATGATCAAAGTATTCCAAATAACATACTTATCAGTGGTACCATCGATTCATTCTACATATTCAGTTCAATGTTTCATAAAATATATGGTGATGAGTCGCGATTGATGATCTCAGACTCTACTCAATATGAGAAAATTAAGCAAAATGCTTTAACATATTCACATCTGCGCACAACTGGTTGGATTGAGGAACCAATCACTCATACCGTAACACTATCCATGCATCATAAATATGGTCCGGTCGACGAGTTCAAATTATTAATCTACTCGCTCTTCAATAAAACTAAATACAGAAATCTGCTGATGGATATCTATTTCATTGAAGTATCCTTGATATCCTAGCCCAAGCTTCAGTAGTGGCTTTACTGGATATCTGTACGCTTCGGAACAATTGTTCTATTTATCTAGCATGCGTGCAGAAACGTGTTTCTATGGTGAGGTCCAAAACCATCAATTTCAACAGAACCGAAGATTTTAGTTGTGTGACGAGCCAAAATTCCGCTTACAAAGAAACGAAGACTTCCATACCGCTTCCACAAGAAGCACAGACAGTCTCCCATTGGCCAGCAGCTGTCGTTGACAAAGGTCTTATGACTGCCGCTGTGCAATACATCCCTAATCGTTGGTTAGTGCAGAATGTACCAGTCTCACCCTATCGAGACTCCATGTAGTAATTTACGCAACAATTATTGGCATTATTTAAATGTATGATATATCTTATAAAAGTGGCATCATCACCCATCCATCTGTACCATTGGAGGCATTTTTGAAACAAAAATATTCATGCAACACAAAAAAAACATTTAGCCCGATATATATCGGTTACTTTATTGTATGTGTTTTTTTTATTGCATTTTTCTATTTATTCTTTTCGCAGATGCCAATTGGTGATGATATTTCATCAATGTTTAAAAACTCAATCAATGATTATTTAGATGATTTCAAGGATACCACTACTCCCTATACTGAGATGGTAACATCGTCTAAAGACGTCCTATCGGAAATTATGCAACAGTATATGGTTTGGCATGCAAGAATTATTCCTAAAATTGTTCATTATACATCAATGCTATCTCCTCCAATCGTTTCAAGCCTATTTAATCCAATAATTTTGCTGTTGATTTGTCTTGTTTCCTCAAGTCTAATATGTGATTGTCGATTGAAGGAAGTCTTTACTTATCCTTTATCAATAGCTTACATTGGAATCATAGGGATTTGGTACAGTAAAGGTATAGATTACATTCGCATGCAAATGTTTTTAAGCATGTATGCTCTTCCTGCCTTATGCTTTTTGGTCTATTACAAATCGCACAGAAATTTATTGAAAGTGAATTACAGTACAAGCAAGGCAAAAATTGCTACACTTACAATTTTCGGAATTATCACAGGCTCCATGCATGAAGTATTTAGTATTTATGTACTCATATGGGTAATTCTTGAAATGATGGTTCCAATTTATCATAAAGGGATCTCAATAAAGAAAATGCTCTTTCATACTGGTTACTTATTTGGATTATTATCTTGCATGTTAGCTCCGGGAAATTTCTATCGCCTTGGGCAAAGTCATGCAGAAACAATTTCAAATAGTTTATATGCAAAGTTATACAGCAGTCTTTCTGCCCATTTCAATGCCGTCAGAGGCAATGGGATGTGGATAAGCGACTTCTTGACAATCTTTACATTAATATTGGCTTTGTCTGTATTCATTATAAGAGTAAAAAAGATTGGAATGAAATCATCATTTATTGAGCTTATATCTGATACGGGATCATATATAGTTATTTTTATCGGATCAATACTCATTTGGAGTGTTTTTGGGTACATGCCAAAGTATGCACTATTTTTTCCAAGACTAATTTATTGCATTTCCTTAGCATTATATGTGAAGAATAATTATCCAAGTCAGAATTTTAGATCTGAGTATAATGTGCTTGCATCTCTCAGCCTTTGCCTCCTCTTCATTATTCTAAATTATGGGTGGCTGAGTCAGGAAACAAAAGTTACTTTGCTACGACAAAAATTAATCAATAAAGCTCTCCTATCAAATGATGAAATGGTAATCATTCCTGCATACAATGAGGTTGGGAACTTTTCATTATTCAGCGATACTAATGATCACCATAAGAAATTCAACACCCCATATAGTATACAGTTCTATGGGACTCACTTGATCGTGAAGGAATAAAATGAGACTCCTATGAATAACGTTCCAGCTACTCCCAAGCTAATTGAATTCTAGACCATGACGAATCACATTATTCCTAGCTGTGCATAGCTTTTGGAGAGAGGTCCCTCTCGGCATATAAAGCACTTTTTAAGCAATCTGCAAAGTTGGAAAGTAAAAGTCGGGAAACAAGCTTGGAAAATTCTCCCGACCCAGATATTAAATTCAAATTGGAAATCAATTTGGCTATAAAGTGAGGCAGAATTGTTTCCTCTGCCCCACTCACTAAGTAAAATTACAGAAAACTTGCGGTTGCTGGATCCCACACATCCGTATCGGATGACGCTGAATATTCAACCAAATACGTTCCATCACTCTGATGTGATATATAAATATCCATCAAAGATGCATAACTATAAGATGCACTGCCGGCTTTCGTTGTATTAAACAACACATGAGCCTTCTCAGAATCTTGTGCACTTTGATAGGTTGTTGAAGGATACCCACTAAAATGAATATCAGGATAGAAAAATAGTATTAATTCTGCAGGTATTGAAGATTCTACATCAATCAAGTCCAATGCTTCCAATCGAGTCAACTTATCCGGATCCATTCCAGTTGGAGTTGCAGGATGCCCTTTGTAATAGTATGCATAATCATCTCCATAATAACTCTTAACAAACGCAACATAGTCATCGAAATAAGACTCACTACTTGTACGAGTCCCAAGAATAAGCATTACATCCTTATTTTGACTCTCTGCTTCTTCAAACATCTCATTATTAAATGAATACAAGCGCTTGAAATCTCGTTCATGCCCATTACTAATTATTCCAGTCAGCATTGTATTGATATTTTTCAATTTTATGGATGGAGAAGCTTTTACGGTATCAAGGAATGTAGCATCAGGTGAAACTAACGTACCATCAACACGAGGAAGCCACCATTCAATGTTTTCTTCCTCATTCGCCATGATATATGTATAATACTTGAGTATTGAGTATTCTTGTCCTCCTCTGTAGGGAAGGTTTAAGAATAGATCATTGCTGAATGAATCTACAGTAGTTGCTGCGGTCTTCAAATCTTCCCATGCTGCAACCATCTCATTGTATTTAGCAGTTGCATCTGCAGTATTGAAGGCTGCGTTAAACAGGTTGTAAGATCCAACGCCATCCGACAATAACGTAATCGTAAACTGATCCTCTGGGATGCCATTTGCATACAACATTTGCACCCCAACCTCACCATAATCATCTGAAATGTAGAGATTAAACTTAGAACTTGGGTCCAACTCATACAAATCAGCTATATAGGCGGCCATCTTAGGTCTAAGAGTATGATAAGTTAGAGTAGACTTAATCTCTTCCTCCAATGCATAGGGCAAAGCATATACATTCTCAGGTAGGTTATTCCAGTTATATGCTCCGCTTCGTTCAAGATACACAACCGTTGGAATAGGTTTACTATCCTTATAATTTATTTCCCATATGGAAGATGTAAAATACAAAACAGGAAATGTTGCACTCAATGCTGCTAAATTATATTCATCAGCTATAACTCCAACAGTATCGATTTCTTCAGTTTTCACCCGTCTTCCTTGACTATAGAAATCAATTGACAACTTAAATTTGCCAAAATTCTTAAAATCCATACTCAACGAATAGGAAGAAGCAGTCCTTGATGGATAGAAAGCTTTCAATACTGACGTAGTTTCAACCCCATCATAAGAAGTGGTTGCAGAAACCACTAGCTTATCAATACTATCCATTCCAGTGATATCTACGTCAACTATAGAATAATTCCTTTCTTGCTGCTCCGCCTGAATGGCAATATTTGAAACATCGACATCTGAAAAAATAAAATCATCCATCGTACAACTACTGAACAGAAACATTCCCAAAAGCATACATAGGAATAAAGCTTTCTTCATAAACTGCCTCCAAATATCTTTATCTAGACAATACTACAGTTCAAATGCACTTACAAGAATTAAAACTATTAGCATGGTTTTCCTTAACCACTAACCATTACCTTATACAGTAATTGACATTCTTATCATCTTCTTCTCTTGGAGAGATCTAATAGAAGTAATTATTATATCTAGTGCTAATAAAAAGACAGAGATATTAACTAGAATTGTATTCAAGTTAGTTTTCCAAACTGGTAGTTGTATTGGATTAAGAAATAATAAAAAAAGGATTGCATACCACCAGTCTCTTTTATTCATTTCTGCTTGGTTAAAGAACATGATTATTACTGGGAACATATAGATTCCACAATAGAGGCCACTGTTTACAGGAAGCAATATGACCGCTAAGGTTAACACAGCAACCTTCTTCCAATAATACTGATTCCAATTAGCAAGAGTTATTCCAATGCTCGCAATTATATGTACCAATGGAGTTAGAACCAAATGTAGAAATTCACCCGATATTAAATTTCTAAGTGGCCGACTAGAATTCCATACAGAAATAAAATAATAATGCCCAAAACGTGGATACCTCATGAAAAGATAGTAATCACTTGCAAATTCTAAGTTTTCAAATAATTTGGGTAAATTTTGTATGTGATGATCAAGAAAGATAAATGGGAGTAGCGTAATCAGGATCCCATAAAGAATTAAACGCAAAGACTCCTTAAATCTTCCTTCAAAAAACAATAGGATACCAAATATTGCTGGATAAATTTTTAAGGCTGCTGAGAAGGCTAGTGAGAAAAATGCCAATTCACGAATGAGAGCATTCTCACTTCGATAGTTAAATAGATAGAAAGTCGAAAAGAGTGCTGAAAGAATAACCAAATTTCCTCTTTCATACGTAAAAATAAAAATACCAGATATATAGAATGACGAAACAAGTAGAAAACGAACCCCTCTGCCACCCTTCGCAAAGCTATGTAGTAAAAGGAAAAAAAGACCAGTAATAAAAAACATAAAATAAGCGGATGTTGCTAATCCCATAGTTGTATTCCCGGCATCAAAAGCTCCCAACTCTTCATATGGAGCAAACTTACTTAGAATCATCATCAATACATATGAAATTGGTGGATATGAGCCACGAAATTCATTAAAATATGGATTACCATCAGATGAGTATTTAGCAACATTATAGAAATCAGCCATATAATCTGCTGTCTTTTTAAAAAAGACATATGCTTGACTGCCCTCTGGATTAATATAAAACAGAATCAGAAATAGCAAAAATAAAAAAAATGAAGCCGCTATAAAAAATAACGTAATTATATTTTTATAGTTATATGAAGACTCTATCCTCTGGATATGCATAAAAACCTCTCGTGATACTCTAGGCTAGTTTGAATCAATCAGTTGAATTTTCATTATCTCTCGTAACTCACTACGATCCAACAAAGGAGCCATGTCCTCCAGAGGCCTGGACACCATAGTCCCGTCAGCAAGTTTCATTGACACCAATTTTGGCTCCAATGGGATTGTAGGATCCAAAAAGACTTCCAAAAATGCAGATTTTTTTGATTCGATAAACTGCTGTGTCATTTTGGTTACATCCACATTTCTTGAAACTGAATAATGCTCCATACCGTATACATCAGCAATCTTCTTCAAATCAGGGAATGTTACACCAGATTCTGGGCCTGATCCTACAAAATGCTCGTTGAAATAGCCTTTCTGAGTCATGTGAATAGAGTGATATCCTCCGTTATTGAAAATAATCACTTTAATCAACACATCTTGAGTTCTTGCTGTCTGTAACTCTTGGATATTGAGTTGAAGCCCACCTTCACCTATAAGTGTAAATGCAGGCCGATTTCTGTCGGCTATTGCCGCACCAACAACACCAGGAAGACCGTATCCCATAGCAGCAAGTCCTTTAAACGTAAATACTCTCTGTCCTTTTTTTGTACGGAAAATTCCACCAGTAACAGTATGTCCCATCCCACTGGAACCAAATGGGAACATTGCATTGTGCGGCAAAAGATCAGCAAGTCTATCGACGAAATATTGTGGATGTACGTAATTGTCATCCTTAATCATCTCAAGAGAAGGACTAATTGGGAACTTATCTTTAATAAACTGACATTCAGCAATCCAAGTTGACGTATCTTGGCTCCAAGTATTTGTCTTACAATATCTGTTTATATAATTAATAAATTCTCGAGCATCCATAACGATTTTATTCTTAATATGTAAGCCGGGTTTCTCCATTTCGATAGGATCAATATCAACGGATGCTATTTCAGCTCCTCTCGCAAAAGCATCTACGTTGTACCCGGTATGCTGAACACCAAACCTTGCACCGATACTTAAAATATAATCAGCATTCTGAATAATAATATTTGCATATCTTGGACCGAATAGATTTGCTCTGCCAAAATTCAAAGGATGACTAGATTCAACAAGATCCATCCCATTCCAAGTCGTCTGAAATGGTACTTTTAAAGTATCAACCATATCTTCCACCATTGATGCGGCACCTGAAAGCCTAATTCCATGTCCCAGTATCAATAATGGACGAGATGCAGATAAAAAATCATGCATGACTTTCTCAAGTTTTATCTCATCATCGGAGCATAGTTCTTTTGGTTGTAGTCGATCGGAGGCATCAATCCCAACCAGTGAATCCTCTTCAATTGTTGCAGCCTGGATATCTACTGGAATATCGAACCATACAGGACCCGGACGCCCGGAGACAGCCAATTGGAGTCCCTTCTCAAGATGATAACGGACCGATTCAGGATCAGTAATTTTAACTGCATATTTAGTAATCGATTTTACTACATCAACAATTTCTACTTCCTGAACGCCTCGCTGTCTCAATGGAAGTCCTTGACGTGAATTAGCTTGAGAAACCTGTCCCGAAATAAACACCATGGGGATTGATTCCATATAAGCTCCACCACATGGAGTGACTGCATTCAAAGCTCCAGGCCCTGCTGTTACAAGTACCACACCAGGGACCTCCCGTATTCGTGCATATGTGGAAGCTGCAATTCCGGCTGCTTGCTCATGGTGTGTTGGAACAACTGAAATACTGGGAAAAGATCCAAAACTCTCAATCAAATGCATTGCCATTCCACCAGTAAGCATAAAAACATGTTCACACTTGGTTGACTCATAAATTTTCTTTACTACATAATCAGAAAGTTTCATATCTTCTCCTCTCTTGCGGATATCTATTTATCATACAATAATTTAGTTACATCAATTGAATCAATATTTTCTTTATAGTATGTAAGTAGCTTACTGATTCCTTCTTCAATCCTTGTTAATCTTAACTCTCCAATTTCTTGCTTCAATCTAGTATTATCACCACTATATTCCTTTCCTAAACCAGGTTCCTTGATAACAATAGGCAAATCGAACTTCCCAATGGAAAGCACCATCTGCGCTATATGTGATAATTGTATACTTTCGGAAGGAGTAATATTATAAGCGGGAAATACAGGTAGATTCTCAATGAAATACGAAAGAATCTCAGTCAAATCTTCAACAAAAATATAATCAAAGTATCTTTCTTGCTTGATGGTGAGGGGAATCCCGTGAAGTGCTTTACAAATCATGTTTGAAATAAAACGGATTGAATAATCTTCATATTTCCCATAAATTCCAAAAATGCGCAAGTCAACAATACTTGACTCAATTTCGGCAAACTTTCCAACCATGTATTTATATAAGCCTAACTCATCAACAGGAATATGCGTACCAAAATCGGACTCCTTCATCTTTGGTGTATAGAACCTCAAATCATAGCCAGATCCAGAGCCTAAATGAATTATTCTTGTAGATGGTTTCCTATTTTGAATTAGGTTAAAAAACATACGACTATTATCAGCGTATATCCTGCTCAAATCCGAGGCAGCTCTATTTGCAGGTTTGATGGCCGAATGAATAATTACATCACAGGGGTGATCGGATAAAAACTGATGAACTGATTGCTCATCAAGCAAGTCCATCTCCTTTCGGGACGGAGCATAAATCACATATCTATCATGCAAGAATGATTCAAGAAGATTCCTGCCGATAAAACCTGTTCCACCAGTAAGTACAATCCTTTTCATTTCAAACGCTTACCTCAAATCATTTTCAAAGATCTTTCAAATTTTTCTATCTGAGTAAGACAAACTTCAAATACAGGCATTCCCGTATCCACCAAAGAATACCATTCTTGAATTTTCTTAAGAGTCATTGCCAGGTCCCAAACAGGTTCCCACCCCAATCGGTTTTTTGCCTTGGAACAATCAAGTTTGAGATATGAAGCCTCATGTGGATTGGCCCCCTTATCAAGAACTACACCTGGCGAATCCGGCCATAATTTTTCAAAAGCTTCAACTATCCATGAAACAGGTTTGGCATCTGTATCATCAGGTCCAAAGTTCCAAGCTTCACCATATTTCGGACCCGATTCATAAAGACGTTCAGCAAGCAGCATATACCCATGTAATGGCTCCAACACATGTTGCCATGGTCGAATTGCATGTGGATTTCGAATTTCAACCTTCTCTCCGCTCTGGAAAGCTTTGATAATATCTGGAATCAGCCGGTCACGTGCCCAATCACCACCACCGATTACATTCCCTGCACGCGCTGTAGCTAATCCCACCTGATGATGAATACCATAGTCTTTAGGGTTAAAAAAAGACTGACGATATGAGGCACTTACAATCTCAGCGCAAGCCTTACTAGCAGAATAGGGATCATATCCACCTAGAGCATCGATTTCCCGATACCCCCAATCCCATTCCTTGTTATCATAACACTTGTCAGTAGTTATAAGCACAATCGCCCGAATTGAAGGTATCCCTTTACTAACTTCAAGCAAGCGAGCGGTACCGATCACATTATCGACATAGGTAGCCACTGGATCCTCATAGCTTTTCCGAACAATAGGCTGTGCCGCTAGATGAAAAACAACCTCAGGATTGAAGTCATTGACTACAGACCGCAGTAATTGTTCATCTGACAAGTTCCCAATTGTGGTTTTAATTCCATGACCCTCAAAATCACTCAATCCATAAATACTTGGATCTGTTGGAGGTTCTAATGCATACCCATGGACTTCGGCACCCAGTGATGCCAACCAAATGGATAGCCATGCTCCTTTAAATCCTGTATGCCCAGTTATAAAAACTCTTTTTCCCTTCCAGAACTCTGATTTTATCATTTTTCCCACACCTTCCATGGAGCTTTCTCTGTACTCCATAAACGTTCAAGTTCTAGCTTGTCACGTAGAGTATCCATTGGCCTCCAGAAACCATTGTGATTGTAGGCGTCAAGTTGATGATCTTTCGCGAGGTTTTCCAACGGTGCTCTTTCCCAGATTGTAGCATCACCTTCCGTAATATAATCGAAGATTCCCGAATCCAAGACAAAAAAGCCTGCATTTATCCATGCTCCATCGCCTGCAGGTTTCTCCTGGAAGGATGCTACCAAGTTACCAGAATCCATTTCTATAGCACCAAATCGACCATGTGGCTGGACAGCTGTTAGTGTAGCTAGGCGACCATTGCTTTTATGGAAATGTAGAAGATTGAAAATATCTATATCACCTACTCCATCTCCATAGGTAAGCATAAATGTTTCATTCCCAATATAAGGTTGAATTTGCTTAATTCTTCCACCTGTCATTGTATTCAGACCAGTATCCACCAGAGTTACTTTCCATGGCTCTGATGTTGATCGATGATAGACTATCTCATTCTTTTCCAAATCGAATGTAACATCAGTGTGGTGAAGATAAAAATTATGAAAGTAGTCCTTAATTGCATATCCTTTGTATCCACAACAAATTATAAATTCATTGAATCCATAGTGTGAATAGATTTTCATAATATGCCAGAGAATTGGGAAGCCTCCAATCTCGACAAGAGGTTTTGGCCTGACTTCAGTCTCTTCAGATATTCTTGTACCCATCCCACCTGCTAAAATTACTACTTTCATACCTAGTTCTCCTTTGTTCGAATAAACTCAGAAATCAAATGAATGACGTGTGTAATCATCTCTTGCGTCAATCCTGGGTAAACTCCCAAAAAGAATGTGTTGTTCATAGCGAAATCAGTATTTGGTAATCCCCGTTCTGCAACTCGATGCTTAATATGTAGATATGCGGGCTGTCTTAGTAGATTACCACCGAACAGGTTTCGTGTTTCAATTTTGTGTTGATTCAGATAGGTAGCAAGTTCAGTTCTAGAAAAACCACAATCAGACCGTACGGATACTGGATATGCAAACCATGAAGGGTCAGCACCTTTGGTTGCATGAGGTAGAATAAAATACTCCTCCCACTGTTTGAAACCAGCCTCCCAAGCTTTGAAATTTCGTTTTCTCGCTTCAATAAATGTTGGCAATTTTTTAATTTGTTCAACACCGATCGCGGCCTGCATATCAGTAATCTTCAGATTGTACCCGATATGAGAGTATACGTACTTATGATCATATCCTTGTGGTAAAGTGCCATAAGTACCAGTAAAGCGTTTGCCACAGGTATTGCTCTCCCCACCAGCACAATAACAATCTCTACCCCAATCTCGAATCGAGAGAGCAGCTTTTGCCAATGTATCATCATTTGTAAACACACAGCCGCCTTCACCCATGGTGATATGATGGGCTGGATAAAACGAACACGTACCGATATGCCCAAACGTACCTACCATTTTTCCCTTATAGGTCGATCCCAAAGCGTCACAGCAATCTTCAATCAACCATAAGTTATACTTTTTAACCAGATCCATAATTGCATCCAAGTCATAAGGATTTCCAAGTGTATGAGCTAGAAAAATTGCTTTTGTTTTTGGTGATATAGCTTTTTCGATCTGATCAACATCAACATTGTAAGTGCCAATGGTAATATCTATAAATACGGGAACCATTCCATGTTGAATAATTGGATTGAGTGTAGTTGGAAATCCAGCAGCAACAGAAATCACTTCATCTCCAGGTCGCAAACGGCGCTCACCAAGCAATGGACTTGTTAAAGTAGAAAAGGCAACAAGATTTGCAGAGGATCCAGAATTAACAGGATACACATATTCAACATCAAGAAATTCCGAAAAGAGAGACTCGAATTCTTGAGAATACCTGCCAGATGTCAGCCAAAAATCCAGACTGGAATCTACTAAACTCTGTATCTCTTTATGGTCAAATACCCTTCCAGCATACCTAACAGGATCTTTTTCTGAATCCCACGGCTTAGAAGCAAAATGAATTTTATAGTATTCTTCAACCAACTTTGCAATTTCAGTTCTCAATTCTCGTTCTTGGTTCATACAAATCTACTCCCAATCATCAATAATTATATTTTGCGCAGGAACATTATTCTCCAAAAGGACATTCTTGAAGGTATCGATCATGCGAGGGGGGCCCGATAGAAAATACAAGTTTTGAATACAATTACCCTGATCCCTAAGAATGTCCTTAATAGGGAGCATTCCTGGTGTAATGTTTTGTAATGTAGTTATCCCAGGCTCTTCACAGTAGAGATATATAATAGAATTTCCATTCATATATCTTTTCATATCAGGGAAAATTCCAAACACCTCAGGAGTTTTAACGCCCCAATATATATGCAGATCCGGAACACCTTGTATTGCGGCACCACTTCGGAAAAAAGAGAGAAATGGGGAGATTCCAGTTCCTCCAGCAATTACTACTATTTTCTCAATTGCACTATGAATATAGGTGCTGATAATAAAATTCCCATAAGGAAATTTTAACCATACAGTATCACCCGTCTTAATTTCATCTACCATTCTTCTTGTAAATACACCTTTTACACTGTACACAATCTCTATTGTTTCAGCTTCGGGAGAAGACGCTATTGAGAAAACCCGGGAATCCGGCCAAAAACCGCCAGAGGGATCGTATTGATCAATTGCTAGATGTAGAAATTGACCTGGATGAAAAGAAAATCTTCGTTTAGAAGGCAGAAGTACCAAGGAATATACTCCTATAGCAACTCGAGTATTTGATAGTACTTCTGCTTGAATTTTAATCGGATTCGGCATCTTCACTCCCCTTGAAATCTAGTCACTTGAAAAACTACTCCACTACATTTCCTTTACTAAATGAAGTTAGCTTAATTTTTAGCCGCTGTTCTCGAAAAGCCCAAATCTTATTTAGGATGTAATTATATGGCACAGTTATACATAAGTTCAGAATTGGTGGCAAGTATTTATTGATTCCAAGAATCTCAATCCAGAAGTATGAAAGAGCAAGACTAATAAGAAGAGAGGATCCATAAATGATATAGTACTTAACTAGTTGTATCGTTGCTGAAGAATGTTTTGCTTTAAATACCCAAGAGCGATTGAGTAAAAAACCAGACAATGAACTAATAACAAATGCCGCAATGTTCGCAATTTGATAATGAATAGAGAAATACACCAAGACAACATATGTGAGATAGGAAATCAGGGTATTTGACAAGCCTACAAGGCCAAACTTTAAAAATTGTTTGTTTTCAAAAAATACTCTTGTCACCTTACTTTTCATTCTTTACCCTTATCATCAAAATTTATCCGCTTCTTTTCAAATACATGTGGTCGATTTGCCACCCTTGTGTAAATATTAATTACGTATTCACCAAGAATTCCGATAAAGAATAATTGCAGAGACCCTAAGAACCATATTCCAATAGCGGCAGGAGCAGTTCCCATTGAAAAAGTATCCCAGTAAACAAGCTTAAGAATAAAATATGCTATTGCCACAAGCATGCTGATACCAGACATAATAAAACCTAGAAAGGTAGCCATTCGTAATGGGACTTTTGAGTTAGCAGTTATACCAAGCATAGCCAGATCAAAAAGAGTATAGAAATTGTTCTTTGTAATCCCCCGTGATCGTCTAGGTTGAGTGAATTCAACAGTAGCATAGCTATATCCAATCTCACTTATCATACCACGAATATAGGGATAGGGATCATTCAGCCGACGCATACCCTCAATTACCTTGCGATCATAAAGCCCAAACCCAGTATAGTTATCAATGGATTGAATTTCAGAAATATTACGTACAATGGAATAATATATTTTCCGAATTAAAAACATGAGTGCATTTTCTTTACTTTTTGTTTTTACAGCAATGACAGAAAGGTTTCCTTCCTCCCATTTCTCAATCAAGAGAGGGATCATATCTGGAGGATCTTGGAAATCTGCAGCCATTGATATCACTGCGTCTCCTGGTGCAGAAAGCATCCCATGGAAGGGAGAACGGAGATGCCCAAAGTTACGTGCATTCAGAATCACTTTAACCCGGGAATCGCTTTTCGCAAGTTGTTCAAGAATGACAGGTGTTTTATCTTTTGAGGCGTTATCAATAAATAAATGAGAATATTCATACTGAGGAAGCAGAGAAAACTGTTTCTTTACTGCACTATATAAGGCTTCGACGTTCTCTTCTTCATTGTAGCAAGGAGTTACAACACAAATGTGTTTCATCTTGAAATTATTCCTTATTATCAAGGTTTTCACCTAGTCTACAGTTACAAATCAATACTGTCTAGTAGCAACTTTTTTAAGTTATTAGCATGAAAAACACGGCATATATAAGACAATCTTCAGAAGGTATTTATTCTAAAGAAAATCCAATACTAATCTTTCACACTAAGTAAGACTTGTGCGTAACCCTCCACCTCTGCAGGAATAAACTCCTTTCCAATTCGAACTACGACACTCTGTTTCTCCCTACTCCCATTGGCCAACACCAACGTCTTGGCTTCAGGGAAATACGCACAATCAACCAAGGGATTGTCCGTGCAGAAAAGACTCTCTTCTAGCTTATCCTGTTCAAGAATTGAACGCAACGCAAATGTATTCTCAGGACTATATCGATACTCACTGAGGTAAATACCCTTGCCCTTGCCGAAAGAACGTTCGGTCACAACAGGAAGATTGTCCTTTTCCTGGAGTACGATGGTATCACCATCGATCAGGTACACCCCGTCTTTCTTTCGGATATCCAGCTTCACTTGTGACTCTTTTTGCTCAAACTTCCAAAGCCCATGACACAAACGCCTGCCATCATCAACATCGATGCCAAGCACAGGTGCCATCCTGAGGTTGTTTGCATACCCCTGTACTGCTGAAGGCTCATTAACTCCCATAAAAACACCACCGTCATGCACCCATTCAGTGAGCATTGTTACAATCTTGTCATCCTTCCAATGCTCTCCCCCGCTCCAGCTGCTTCCGGCAAAACCTGCATTGATGAGAACATCAATCGATTCGAGGTTGTTTTTGGTTACCTCGTCAAAATTCAGGAACTCGACCTCATACGGAAGACCTGCAAGGCTTTCGAGGATGTTGATCAAATCCAAGTCAGGGTGTTCGTGAAAGTGGCCGCCGCACGTCCAGGTCCTCAGCTTTCCCCAGCTGGTCAGAATTCCCACCTTTAGATTCACCTTGTAGACCGATGACCTCTGGTGCAATTCCTTGATTATCCGAAACTGCTTGGCAATATCGGTAATCGCATCCACAAAGTCAGGGAAGCCTTCGACCAAGTGCAGAAGGCCACCCAAGCCGATACGGTCGATTGGAGCCCGCAGCAAAGCCCTTCGAACGTGCACCCAGTACTGCTGAGCATCGAGGGCGGGATTTCCTCCTTCCTTAAAGGTTGGGGCTCCCCCCAACCCTACAGGGAAGAGATAAGGATGGAGCCTCAACTCATGGGTAAGCTTGCCAGGTACTGCGCTGCAGAGCCTGACTTCAAAGGCCGAAAACACACACTTGATGATCCCATCGAAACCAATGGTACCGAAGGCTTCCGACTGCGGTTCCATGCCCACCCAGCTGTCATCATAAAACACATAGGCTTTTTTGCCGTAGCGGTGGACAATGTCCACCAGCTCCTTGGCAAACGAGCAGACAAAGCGGTTGGTGAACCACAGGTAGTCCACCATCTTTTGCTTCCAAGCAATATGGTTGGGATTACGATACCCTTGATTGATGAAGTCCTCGCTGATAAGCCTATACCCATACTCCCTGGCAAACTGATCAAGGGCCAGAGGGCTGACGGTGAAATCATAGGAAGCCCAGTCGGTGAACAGGAAGGGATTGCGTTCATCACCACCCCAAATCCAGACAAAGTTGTAAAACAGGGAGGTGAACCGTACCACATCGGTCTCCGGATGCTCTTCACACCATGTAGCCAACCATGAGCGCAGATACTCCTGTACCTCGGGATAACGGGGATCGAGCTGCTTGAGCGGCTCCTTCTCCCAGCTGTTGGTCACATGGTTGTACATGTTTATCTCTTCCCAGATGCGGAAGGCCAGGAAGTTCACGCTGTAGTGGTGCCATGGTGTAGCACCCTGGATTGTGACGCTATCATTATCTGCATCGAATGACCAATTGACGCGTGGAACCACAGTATCAGTGGTCCTATCATAGACCTGCCAGTAGGACGTTGAGTCCTTGTTCACACAAAATTGTTTGGTAAAGTAGCCGGAGAGAAGTGGAATGGAAACAGCAGAGGAGGTGGCAAGCACTCTCCCGCTCTCCAAAAAGACCTGTTGCTGGTACTCAGGATGACTGTTGATAAAAGTATTGTGTTCACGAATGATGCAGATGGTGGAATACACATCCATCCCTGCGGAAAGCAGCTGATCAGAAAGCTTGGTTCCATCACAATCGCGGATGACATCAGAGCCCCACTTCTTAGCCAACTGCAAGGTCAGCTCTTCATACCCGGACTCTCCCGGCATCGTAAAAGAACCATAATTATACAAATCAGACATTCTGCACAAAACCTCTTACTAGACGGTAGCATGAGAATAGTCAGACGTCCAGAAATATGGACTGAAAGTTCGGAACCAGCACTTTATAGCCTATGTATTGGATGTCTGTCCATAATAAGCACCCGCTCCATGCTTTCTTAGGTAATGCTTATCCAATATTCGTTGAGGAATAGAATTGATGGTAGGATTCAGGCTCGCTGTAATATAGGCCATACGAGCGATTTCTTCCATCACAACGGCATTATGTACAGCACCTGCAGCATCCTGTCCCCAAGAAAATGGGCCATGATGGGAACAAAGAATCCCAGGAACCGCAAGGACTTCTTCGGGTTTGTAGACTTCCGTAATAACACGTCCCGTATTTGCCTCATATCCATCATGCAACTCTTGCTCTGAAACTGCACGTGCGCAGGCGATGGGACCGTAGAAATAATCTGCATGGGTAGTTCCATAACAAGGGATTTCTCGGCAGGCTTGTGCCCATGCCGTAGCATATGTCGAGTGCGTATGGACAATCCCGCCTATCGATGGGTAGTGCTTATACAGAACCAAATGGGTAGGCGTATCGGAGGAAGGGCGCAACTTTCCCTCAACAACATTTCCATCAAGATCCACAACGACCATATCGTCAATACGCATGGCTTCGTAAGACACCCCGGAAGGCTTAATTACTACCAACGAGGAATCCCAATCCCTAGCACTTACATTACCCCAAGTATACGTAATCAATCCTCGCTTCGGGAGTTCCATATTTGCTTCAAATACCATTTTCTTCAATGCTTCCAACATATCCATGCATCCTTTTCTCTCAGATTTACAAGTACCTTATACACCAGTGCTCTTCCTTCGTTGCGACTCTTCAAACCGACCTAATTCCACATACCGTGCATAGAGCGTATCATAGAGCTTCGTTTGATGTTCATTCGGTTCATACACCGTTGCAATGCGTGCGCACAATGCTTGTTGTGCAGTAGGAATATCAGGATACAACCCGGCGACCACTGAAGCACAAACCGCTGCACCGATGGCAGGAGCTTGATCATTACTTGTAACATGAATCCTCTTGCCCGTAACATCTGCGAGAATCTGCATACCTGTCTTACTTTTCCTTGCAACACCACCTATGGCAACAATGGAATGAATAGGCACCTGCCCTGCTTCAAAGCAATCCAGAATAGCTCTTGCACCAAATGCCGTAGCTTCAAAAAGCATGCGCATAACCATAGGAGCATCGGTTCCAAGACTCAACCCTGATAATGCACCTTTTAGTGTATGATTAGCATTCGGTGTACGCCGCCCGTTAATCCAATCGAGGGCTACTGGGGAGGATTCCGAGACAACAAGAGACGCGGAGGCTTGTTCAAGAAGACCCAAGAGGTTTGCCTCCATGGTTTCAAGTGCAACACTACCGATAATGGCTTCCATACTTCTTGCAGGCCACATCAGAAGGTTCTTAAACCATGCATAATAGTCACCATAGGCAGATTGCCCTGCCTCATATCCAATAAAGCCGGGAATGACCGAACCATCAACCTGACCGGCAATTCCTTTCACCGGTTTCTCAGGTTCTCCTGGTTTAGCCTTGGGTCCGATGATGATATCACAGGTACTCGTACCAATGCTCTTGACCAACACCCCTTTTGAAACGTGTCCACCTAGAGCACCGATATGTGCATCATAGGAGCCCACACAAACAGGAATCCCAGCAAGAAGACCCAGACGGGTTGCCCAAGCCTCTATAATATGACCCGCAATCTGGTCAGAGGTGAATGTTTCATTTCCCAAGCTGGAATGAATCTTGCCTAGAAACGGGTCCAGACGACCAAGAAACTCAGATGCAGGATATCCTCCCCATGAAGCGTGCCATCCCATCTTGTGCCCCGCAGCACACCGACTCCGTTTGATGCTCTCAATTGCTGTAGTGCCGGTAAGTAAAGCTGGGAACCAATCACAATGTTCGATAGCGGTTACAGCTTCATCGATAACCTTGCCTTTCTTTCGTGCAAGATGAAGCAGTTTTGCCCAAAACCACTCCGCAGAGTAGGATCCACCCATATAATGTGTATAATCGACACCACCCCAGGTTCTTGACAAATGATTAAATTCATCTGCTTCCAGAATGGCTGTGTGGTCTTTCCACAGAATAAACATGGCATCGGGATCATCGGCGAATCGAGGATCCAACGAAAGCGGAATCCCTTCTGCATCACAAAGCACAGGTGTGGAACCAGTAGTATCGATGCAGAGTGCCCGTATCGACTGCATGCATGCAGCCTGGGAACCAGCAATATTCTTGACCGCAGTCTCAAAGCTTTCGATATAATCCAGTGGATGCTGTCTAAACTGGTTAATGGCTGGATTGCAATACAACCCTTCTTTCCACCGCTTATAGTAGGAAACCTCGCTCGCGACAACCTCTCCATTCCTAGCATCAAGAACTACCACTCGCACGGAATCCGAACCAAAATCAGCGCCCATCACATAGTTTGCCAAATGTTTCATCAAGCATCTCCTTACATCATGCTCACTTCATTCTGCATGGGAAGCCAAGTAATCTTCGAGAGAAGAATACCCATAGGACTTCAATGTATTGATGTAAATCATCTCAGACATATTCTGGGAATCAGCAACCAGCTGCTGGATATGTTCATACAGTCTCCGCAACGTATTTTCGGAATAGGTACACAATTCGGCAGTGAGATATGTTTTGAATGATTTTGAGTCCTTGGAATCTTCATCAAGGGGTCTTGAGCCCTTTTTCAGGATGGGGTACTGATTGAAGAAGGAAATCTGCCACTGAAAGAGCTGCTTGACAATTGCATGCAGGTAATAAGAATCTTGGGGAATATCCAGCTGACCACCCATGTAGGCATATTTCACGGTCATCAGGTTAATCCCTTCTTCATCAGCCGTATACAAGTCATCGAGATACGATGCAAGCGTTGCTTCATCCCATGTATCAAACTGTGCTTTCCGGTAGAGGAGGAAGGAATCAGGGGCTTGCTGGCAAGAGTAAACATCATCGACTGTTACAGAAAGAAATTGGTCTAACTCTGCATTGAGTATCGAATCAACCAAGTCTTGTTTTTTTAAAGTTACATCATCCATAGAAACCTTCCTTTTGTTTTTGTAAAATAGCTTCTCCACAATTCCATAAATATGGATCCACATCATTGATAAGGTTCTGTCGAGCGAGTTCCTCTACAATTGCTACTGCCAACGTTTCAATAGTTGCTTCATATGCCGCAGAGCCTTCACAGGAACTAGGTATCTTTAACAGACTCGTAATCAGAGACATGCTCGATTGGCCAAGTCTGGGTAAATCGATAAGACCTCTATAACCCCACTTATAGAAGGGTTCATATCGCTTATTGAGCAGATAAATGATTGAAATGCAGTCAGCACAATATTTAATCGCACAATAGGTTGCTGTATAAGCATCCTCTCGCAGCAAACTACGATGAAAATTGTATTGCCCGCTTTGCGATGCAGATCGGCAATACTTGGCAAGCAGCCTTTCCCGAATAGATTCAGGATAAAACGCAAGCAATGCTTTCCGCCATGCAGTAAACGTTCCTTGTGGATCATGGAACACAAGACCATTGGTGCATACCGAAAGCGAAGAGGTAGATAGATAAGACCACTCCCTCTCTGTGCATGGGATATGGTTCAGACCTGTATAGCGTTCATAGAAATGGAAAACAGAGTCCACCCCAACTCTATGATCTTCTCCCTCCAACACATTGCTTCGTACAAATCCTTCGAATATTTTTGGAAGTGAATCGTACCAAGCCTGCAACTGCACTTTGAAAGCCCTATCTTCTGCGTCATTCATCCAGACACAAAACCCAGGACCCCAATCATGGTCTTGTGAATACGTATCATCAAATCCGTAACACTCAGAACCAGGACCCACCATTCCAACAACAATGTCGGAGAGCCTGTCAGGGAATATTCGGCTAAAACTTGGAAAGCCGACTTTACTCCAAAACAGCCGGCTTAGCTCAAGCCCCTTCATAACCAGACTCTTGCAAGTATTGCTCAATCTGTTGAAGATTCTTCATCGTTGCAGCTACTTTCTCTTCATCCCCACTGTCCTGATAAAATTGTATTGTCTCATTGAACATGGCATATGCCTGGGCAAACAGTCCGTTCAAAGCAAAGATGTAGGCAATATTTGCTTTTTGATCAGCTATCCCTCTGGGGTGTCCAAGACTTTGATAGATGCCAAGCGCATCCTGGTACCATGCAAGGGACTTCTCAAATTGATCCAAATCGCGATAACAGGACCCGATATTTCCGAGGACCTGAGCTACATAAAGCAATTCAGAGGAGGCTTCGAAGAGTGCTTTGGAAACCAAGAAGGATTTGATTGCTTCATCAAAGCGATGAAGCGTAGCTTGCATGAGGCCGAGATTCATCATGATCTTAGCTCGCTTGCTCTCTGTCCCCTCTTGGGATGCAAGGATGGTTTCAACCTTTTGCATCATCATGATGGCTTCACTTTGCCTACCCTCAGTTTCTAATTTCATCGCCAAGGAAAACAGGTCCTCAGAAGACTCATCGTCCATTTTTCACCTCTTAGTGTAGGGAATTTACTCCCGATGAGTTGTGAGTCCGCATGCCGATATTGCAGCATAATACGGCTCAAGCTCGTGGCTCTTGAAAGGCTCCAGATCAAATAACTCATACGGCTTGCCAATATCTGCATACTTATTTCTCCCCAATCGATGGTAAGCCATTAGCTCTACTGGGACAGAAGAACCCATCTCATCGTGAATAAACTTCAGAAGATTTTTGTAGTCCTCGAACTCTGTGAAAGTAGGGATAACAGGAATCCGTACCGTTAAGACTTTTCCCTGTTCTGCCATAGCTGAGGCAATCTTTTTTGCATTAGAAAGAATCTGCTCGTTGGGTACCCCCATAAGCTCCATATGAAGGGTGGTATCAAACGCCTTGAGATCCAAATAGAAGTAGTCGATATGGGGAATCAATTCACGTACAGTCTCCCACGTAGCAAACCCACTAGTCTCAATAGCCGTACTAATATGTGCCTGCTTTGCTGCGATAAACAGATTGCGAACAAATTTCGCCTGGCTCAACGGCTCACCGCCTGAAACAGTCAAGCCTCCAACTTCACTCTGCTTGTAAATTAGTTCGTCCTTCAGCACTTCTTTCATAACGGCTTCTACTGTCATGGTTTTGGCTACTGCTCTCAGTGCTTGGGAGTAACACTCCTTTGTACAAGGAAACTCATCCAACCCCGCAGCATAGCAGGTCTTTCTGCATATGGCTCTGTCGATTGAGGGCAGCCCATCAACAATAGTAATTGCATTATGGGGGCAATTCTCTACACAGCGGAAGCATGCTATGCATTTATCCTTGAAGAAAGCAACTTCATTATAGACTTCCTGTGATTCCGGATTGCTGCACCAAAGACACCGCAAGGGGCATCCCTTCAGAAACACAACGGTTCGAATCCCCGGGCCGTCATGCAAGCTCCACCTCTGAATATCGAAAACCTTCGCGGTCTTTTGTTCAACTACTACCGTACCCATACCTTCTCCTTGATTTCACAAAAGGGCCAGCCGGAAAATCCGCCCAGCCCTTGAAAATACATGCTTGAAGCGCCCTAGAGACGTTCTTCAGTCCTCTCGATAATATCCTGCTGAACAGTCTTATCCAGTCCGACAAAGTAAGCAGAATATCCAGCAACACGAACAATCAGGCTACGATACTTAGTGGGATCACTTTGTGCCCGCTGCAACGTATCTCTACTGACTACGTTGAACTGCATCTGCATTCCGCCTTTATCAAAGTAATAATCAATCAGATTTACCAGTCTCTTCAAACCTTTTCCCATTGGAGCATCATTTTGTACTTGAGCAGCCATATCATTTCCTCCACCATTAATCTTTTAAGTCGGCAGGACTTAATTTCAAGTTATACAACGAACCTTCAGAAAGAAGTTTTAAGTTCAACTTCGATACAGAGCTGACCGCCGCAGTCGGGCCAAGTGTATCAGTTCCTCTAAAGGGCGATTGTCCATCAGAAAGCGGGGTTGTTGCGTTTCTCCCATCAGGAGTAGCACCAACATAGAAACCAAAGGGGGTATTTGATGATACAGTGGTTGTGGATGCCTGAAATACACCACCGATAGGACCACGTCCAAATCGGGTATTCTTATACTTCGGGAACTCCTCACATACCATCTGCAGGGCATCACGAGCGATAAAATCAACTTCATCAATGTCATTGCCGTACTTGGGTACTGAAAGACACATCTGTTGAATCATCGGACCCGTAGGATTGGTGGTCTTGTCTTTGAAATCAGTCTTCAGAGCGTGCATCATTTGCTCGCCGGTGAGCTGTTTTCTATCAAATACAAGCGTTTTAATAGCGTAGAGGCTGTTGGCCACAACTGCCAACCCAATCGTCTGGTTGCCGGTCAAGTCATACTTTGCCCCACCCTTCTTCAACGTTTTTCCGCGAACAAGTGTCGTGGTTGGGCAGGCTAGGATTGCACTGAAAGGTTCGTCAAGATACTCCTCATATGCTTTATCGATTGCATTGTCCAAAATGATGATCAGATGGAGGTAGTACTTTGCCTGCTCAAGGAATGCATCCCACAACTCTTCATATGAGGTAAATGCTGACAGGTCTTTCCCATTGGAGTTTGGATGCAAGACAATACCTGTATTTGGATCCATTCCGTTATATAAAGCCATCTCCATACATTTTGCCAAGGAATACCAGGCCGCACCTGTCCTTCCGCCTCGCAGTCCCGGAGGTCCGGGTTCAGCACATCCGATGATACAATAATCAGAAGCATCTTCCTTGCTGTATCCACGATTCATCATTGCCTCGATGTACTTGGCATCATTGGAAACAGCCGGGAAACCAGTGCCGAGACGAATAGTCTCCACGAGCTTTCTCTTATATGCTTCAGGCGCATTCTTATGCCATCTTGCATAGTGTGAAGGCTGTACAGTTCGAGTATTTTGGATGGAATCGAGAATGAGATATGTCATCTCGTTGGTAGCATCTTCACCGGTTTTCGGATTGATACCCCCAATGGTGAGATTCTGGAAAATGGGCTTACCTCTAAAGAAGGAAGTATCCTCCCAGCTTCTTACTCGTTCAACCTGTGAAAGCATGATGAAAAAGTTTTCCAGCAATTCGAGAGCGGAGTCTCTGGTAATCACCTTTCCATCAAGATCCTTCACATAGAATTCATTCATGACCTGGTCGAACCTACCAAGACAAATTGCCTGATGGTTGTCCTCAATCTGAACACCAAGTTGCAGGAACGTAACAGACTGCAGGGCTTCCCAATACGACTCAGCGGGGAACTCGGGAACCTTGCGGGCGATCGCAGCCATAGCAAGAAGTTCAGCTTTTCGCTTCGGATCCTGTTCCTTCTCTGCCATGGATTCCTCAAGATCAGCATAGCGGTGCGCCCAAGCAATCATGGCCTCAGAAGCGATAATGACCGCTTTATAGAATGTCTGCTGGTCGAGACCCTCATTCGTGGTGAGATCAATTCTCTCCAATCCGGCCTTTGCCTCGTTGATTACATGCCTGAGACCATGTTTGAGGTGCCAATCATAGGGAGGTGCATAGTGTCCATCACCACCTTGGACGTAGTTAAGGTCATTAATCACTCCAATCTTATCCTGGGCAACCAGAATTTCTTCAGGAAGATGTGCGTATACGTGAGCCTGATGGTTTTTCCCGTCCCAGTACTCTGCAATTTCCTTCAGTTCCTCTATGATTGCAGGATCCACCTGGAATTTGTCAGCGGGACGTTCGGGGAGGAAATAGGGATCCCCACCGATGATCTCTTTCTTGATGAAAGTAGTGGAGAAATCCGGCGCAAGCGGGGAATAGTTTGGACGGCTGGCATGCCCACCAACCAGAAGGCTATTGGGAAGAACATAGAGCGAGACATTCTCCAATGCATGGGCGAACGCCTTGGCCCGTCTAATAGTCGCAGGGAAAGCCTCGGTCTTCTTGTATGACTCAGTGAAATACCGAGCCCTCTCGATACATACACCAGCTTTCGACCCGGTTACATACTCATAGAGATCTTGAACACGCTTAGTGCGCTTCGGATTAATCTTAAACTGAAAGTGCAACGGTTCCGCTGTTTCTGGGTTTTCTTTAGCACAAAAACATGTTTCGTCGCTATAATTTTGATCCATACCTAACCTCCATTTATCATCAGATATCTGTAAAAAGTAATTCATTTTCCGTGCCAAGTTTCCCGATGATTCCACTGAAATATATTTTCTTCCATTAAAATGATTTACAATCTGCTAGAATGATTCAAGGTTTGTCATGACTTAAAATCATCGGTGTATACGTAATTGAATTGGGCATATGTAAAATGTTTTTGACATACACCTTCCGATGAAACTAAAACATTGGAGATCTTTTCTCTCTCAGGGTCACAACAAGCATCTGAAGATTACCAGCGTTTCAACCCGTCAAGGCCGTAAAAGTATGGTGAAGTTGGTCCCCACGCCAACCTTGCTTTCAACATTGATGGATCCGCCTAGGCTCTCAATGATCTCATTGGTTATCGACAAACCAATTCCATGCGAGTCCCTATTCGTTTTAGTAGTATAGAAAGGCTTGAAAATGTGGCTGATTTGATCGGCGGGAATGCCACATCCTGTATCTGAAACCATGATTTTCACCCAAAGCTCGTCTTTCAGAATAATGGTTTCGGATGAAATACGAACCACCCCACCAGACTCCATTGCCTCAATCGAATTGAGGATGAGGTTGAGGAATACCTGTCTTAACGAATCCTCATCACCTCCAACGCTCAGGTTGGCGGGTAGGTCGTTTTGAAATTTGATAACCTTCTCTTCAATGGTCGGACGCAGGAACGTCTGGATTTCATTGAGTACGGAGCGCAACTTAACTATTTTCAACTTCTTTTGGACTGTCGTGTCCTGGCTCATTTTCAGCTTGTCCAGAAGCCTATTGATACGGGATACCTCTTTTGCAATACAATCCGTTTCTTGCTTGATTGTCTGTAATGAAGTTTCCTTCTGAATCAAGCTTAAATAATTGAGCATAATTCCCAAAGGATTCTTCACCTCATGTATCAGCTCATTAATCTTGTAATCACACTCAATATCTGTCGATTTGCTCATTTGGGTACCGGCTACACCATAATCGGTACTGAACAGGTACAACATACCCATGAATGAACCCATTTCGTCGGTAATCAGCGAAGCGTGAATGGTGACTCCTGGAAATACTTCAGGAATCTCTTGAGCACGGGTATTAGGCAAATAGAGCAAGGCCCTCTCCATCTCATTGATGAACTCATCCGTCAATCCCAGTATATCTTTGATGTGCTTGCCGAGAATATCCGAGAATTCTGAGAAGTAATCATTCTTCACCTTTTGATTGTAAATGATGACCAAATGGTGCGTATCAGTAGCAATTACCGGAAAAAGTAAACTATTCACAATCTCTTGATACATTTGTTTGTAGTAATACAGTTCAAAGTTATCCTGAGCCATTTCTTTTCGGGAGGTTATGAATCCATAAGCCATCTGAATAAGCTGGTACTTGTCAATGTCCCTGACGGAAACCGATGTGGTATCACCATCCTTCTTGAAGATGGTAACTTTCTTTGCATAGCTCGAAACCTCATGCATATTGTTCGTTGCAATAATGAGGGTGAGATTGTTTGCAACCATTCGTAGGAGAATCGTCATGAGAATTTCTCGGATTCCATGATAGGTGTGTTCCTCGATGTCACGAAGAACACCTTCTTCCAAACACAACACCTTTGGAGATGCGAGGATGCAACGCATCAACTCAACAAGTTTTCGATACGCAGGAGACAATGAACGCACTCGCCTCTTCAGATCCAGCTCAATACCAATTTCGTTAAGGATGACCTTCAGTCGTTGCTTCGTCGCTGTCCTGGAGTATGCATGAGTATGTCCTATATGCCGTCTCTCACAATAGATATTGTCCAATACAGAAAGATTCAGAAAGCACTTCTGGCTGCGGTCTACAATTTCAATTCCACTATCGACGGCTTGCTTGGGCAACATCTCCTTGTAACAATTTCCATCAAAATTGAGGGTTCCACTCATCGGTTTTTCCAAGCCGGCAATACAACGAAGTAAACTGATGGAAACTTGCGGATCCTCAGAAAAGAATGCATGAATCGAATTTTCCTCAATTCGGCAAGAATAGGAGTTGCGGCCATCCTTAAGCACAACATGCTGGAGTTCGCAGAGAATTCTTGGATTTTTCTTAACGGTATTCATTCTGGATATCCAATTCCTTCATACGGTTGTAGAGGGTTTGACGACTGATATCCAAAAGTTTAGCAGCTTCTTGCTTGTTCCCATTGGTCTTCTCAAGAGCCTGGATGATGATTTTCTTCATATACTCATTCCGGTAATCACCCAAGGTCGTCGATTTGAAATTCTCTTGTGGCTGTTCAACTGCAAACAAATCATTGGTTTCAATGGAAATGTTATCCGGCAAATCTGCCTTGCTCAACTTTGTGCTATCGCAGACAACAACTGCCCGTTCAATACAATACTTTAACTCTCTAATATTCCCAGGCCAGCTGTAAGTCAGGAAGATCTGCCGTACTTCATCAGTAACGCCGAGTAATTTTTTCTGGTATTTCTGCCGGTACTCATCAAGAAAATAGTCGGTGAGGCTTGCAATGTCCTCCTTCCTGTCTCGGAGTGCAGGCAGCTTGAGATGGACGCCCTTCAATCGGTGATAGAGATCGAGACGGAATTTCCCTTCGGAAACCAAGGCCTTTAAATCTTGATTGCTCGATGCTAGAATCCTTGTCTGAATGGTAATGGCAGTGTTTGAGCCAATATGATACACCTTGAAGTCTTGGAGGACACGCAACAGTTTTGCTTGCAATACCAGCGGCATGTCCCCAATTTCGTCGAGCAACAAGATACCTCCGTTTGCCTCTTCAATTTTTCCAATCCGTGTACTGGTAGCACCAGTGAATGCCCCTTTTTCATAGCCGAACAACTCAGCCTCAAGCAGTTCGGAAGGAATTGCTGCACAGTTGATCTTCACGAACGATTCTGGTTTTATTCGGTCTTTATTGCATTGGTAGATGTAATCTGCAATAACTTCCTTACCTGTTCCACTCTCACCAGTGATGAGAATGGGAAGATCGGTAGTACTGAATTTTTTAGCTAGCTCCAAGACCCGCTGGTAATCTGGATTCTGCGACTCAATGAAGCTGGAAAAACCTTCAGGAGGTCCCGTCTGAGTATTCCCTTGCTTAACGAATTGATGCACAATTACCAGCAGTTCCTCAAACTTGAAAGGCTTTGCCAGATAATCCGAAGCCCCCAGCTTGAATGCACGCCTGGCAGTATTAAGAGTGGCATGGGCAGTAATCATTATCATGGGAATCTTCGTCCCAACTTTTGCCAAGAAAGAGAGCCCGCCCATCTCCGGCATACGGATATCACTAATAATCAATTGATAGGAATGCTCAGCAAGTAGTGCAAACGCTTTACGGGCATTAAAGGCAATGTCAGCATAGAAACCTTCATTCCTCAGTAACGTCTGCAGGGAAACACACATTTGTTCTTCATCGTCAACAACAAGAATATGAGCTTTACAATCGTTATTAGATATTTCGGGCATGCATTCTCTCCTCTGTAAAGAACAAAAGATCAGGGGGAAGGGTTTTCCATTTCCCTGATCTATACGTTCAAGTATAATCCACTCGATAATGCTTTGGTAGATTCTCACAGTTATACACTATTCGTCTCTATTCCTTTGCAGTCTGGCAATACGCTGCTTCGGTTGCTCTCCGCTTTTTCTTGGAAAGGCTCTTTTTCAGGTCTCCACCAATGAAGACTACTGCAATGATAATCAACACACCCTTTACTACCTGTTGCGGTTCTGAGGGAATTGTCATGAGGTTCATGATATTTCCCAGGATGGAGATGATAAGCCCACCTACAACAGCCTTAATCGGATTTCCTGTTCCCCCTGAGAGCGACGCACCCCCTACAACAACTGCGGCTATGGCATCCAACTCGTAGCCCTGTGCAAGCAAGGAGCTGCCTTGAGTAAGCTGGGCTGCAAGAATCAATCCCGCCAATCCAGCAAGAAAACCATTTAAAAGATAGACCGAGAAAATAGATAGATCGACCGATAGCCCGGACAATCTGGCTGCTTCTGCATTTCCCCCTATTGCATACAGTCTTCGACCATAGGTTGAGAATTTCATGAAAAATGCCGCAATCAACATAACAAGGACGAAAATGATGACGGGGTGTGAAATTCCTCCGGTCTTCCCGGCAAAAAAGTTGATGAATGCCACATTACGAATGGAAATCAAAGACCCAATCTGGACAAGGTAAGAAATACCACGCGCAATACTCATCATAGCCAACGTGGCTACAAACGGTGCAATTTTCGCTTTGACCACCAAAAGACCGGCGATTCCACCGACTGCACTAGTTACCAACAATGCAAGAAGGGATGCCCCGAAAGAGTTGACACCGCCTTTCATGCTCACTGCAGCAATAACGGTTGAGAGGGCAACCATCGAGCCAACTGAAAGATCGATGCCGCCAGTTACAATGACAAAGAATTGCCCGACTGCAATGATTGAAACGACTGCTGCGAAAGTGAGTACGTTTCCAACGTTTCTGCTTGTAAGAAAGTAGGGAGAGAGAATGCTTCCCAAGACTACAATTGCTACAAGAACCACCAAGAGATAATTGGTAAAAATGTTTTTAACTACTTTACCCAATGAAAATGCGTTGACATCCACAAGTGTTTTTGTTGTTGTCATAATATATTTCTCCTTACCTACAACAGAATTTCAGAATCTCATCCCCATGGATGTCAATATCTTCAAAGGGAACCTCACCAACAAATGTTCCTTTCGAAATAACAAATACACGATCACACATACTGGCCTCTGGAATTTCGGAACTGATAACAATAACAGCACCGCCTTGGGTTACAAAATCTTTTATCAACTGATAAATCTCTTCCTTTGCCCCAATATCAATACCTCGAGTTGGTTCAGAGATTACGAGAATCTGGCATTTGCTGATCAACCATTTTGCCAATACAACTTTCTGTTGATTACCTCCACTCAAGGTTCCTACAATCTGCTCAGAGCCGGTAGCTTTAACACCCAACGACTTCATCATGTGTGCAACGGCACTCTTCTCATTTCGCTTATTGAAAATTGAGCCTTTGCTGAATTGCTTATGGCTTGCAAGGGTCATGTTGTGCTCAATTGTCATACCCAGCACCAGTCCCTGGGTTTTCCTTTCTTCAGGCAGCAACCCTACCCCCGCATTGATAACTGAACGAGGAGTACTCCGTTTGATGCACGTATCGTGAATCTTGATAGTACCGGATGCAACGGGACGATTGCCGAACAGACAGCTTGCGAGCTCCGGCTGCCCATTGCCCAACAGACCGGTAATCCCAATCACCTCACCACTATGGAGATCAAAGCTGATATCGTGCAGGAAGGTCCCATCTGCAAGAGCGTCAACTGACATAACGACTGGTCCTGATTTCCCATTTCCGATACGAGGACGCCCTATACCTGCCAAGGCTTCGCCCAGCATGGATGATTTGACATTTCTTCCTACCATCGAACGAACAAGGGTGGGGATATCAGTATCAGCGATGGTGAACGTATCCACTTTCTTACCATCACGTAGCACCGTAGCTACATCACACAAATCCTGAACTTCTTCCAAGCGGTGTGAGATGTACACGATAGCCAAACCGGCTTGTTTAAGATTCCTTAGAATCTCAAACAGACGTTTAACATCAGGTTGAGGAAGGGCAGCAGAAGGTTCATCAAGCAAAACAACTTCGGCCTTATGATGCAGAGCCTTCGCCAGCTCAACACCTTGTTTTTGGGCAACACTTAGGTTCTTGACCGATTGGCTCACATCCAAAGGGAATCCAAGCCAGCTCATGATTTCCGCTGCCTTAAGATTCACCTTTCTCCAATCGATAACACCAATTGTATTTTTGGGTAAGTCAGTGATGTAAATGTTCTCTGCAACAGAGAGCTCAGGTACAAGACTCAATTCTTGGAATATTGTAAAAATTCCACTTCTATGGGCATCCATTGGTGTCTTGAAATTGAGTGGTGTCCCATCCATTTCGATGCTACCACTATCGGGAATCTCAGCGCCGCTAAGCATCCTGATAAGGGTAGACTTGCCCGCTCCATTCTGACCGAGCAGGGCATGGATCTCTCCACGTCTGATCTGCAGGTCTACACAGTCAAGGGCTTGTACCCCCGGGTAAGCTTTCCGCAATCCGGAAATATTAATGAGGACATCTCCCTTCTTTTGTTCTGAATCAAGTCTATACACGGCACTACTTGCCATGAAAGAAGTCTGTGCATCTTTCATGAATACACCATCCTTTTTTCGTGATACATAGTTGATGAAAAAATGTCTCAGGGGGAGATCCCTCCCCCTGAAAAGAGTTCCTTACTGGACAGTGTCAACCAAGACCTTGGAAGGATCGTAATACTGAGCAGCTTTGTCTACGCCGAATGCAACCGTTTCAACGAAAACAGTGCCTTCAGAAGAGCCTCCATTGATTGCGCGCATGGCCATCTCAACAGCTGCTAAGCCCTGGCGATACGGTTCATTGGTAGTAAGTGCCTGAACAGGACCGTTCGGGTTGTCCATCATGTCCTTTACAACACTCTGGTATCCATCATACGAAACCATAGTGATGTTGTTCCAAATGCCCGCGGCACGAAGAGCCTGCTCGATACCAGCCTGCATTACGCAACTTTCACTGAACACTACTTTCAAGTCGGGATGTGCAGTAGCAATATCACGAACTACAGGCATTGCATCATTCGGAATCCAGTGTCCATACTGCATCGGCAGATAGTTGAGTTTTACTCCCTTGCCAGGATTCTCATCAAGCCACTGCTGGTAACCTTTCATAAATCCATCACCACGAAGATCGCTCAGGACGTCCCCAGGATACCCACCGATAATTACTGCCTTGGCTTCCTTGAGACCTGGATTCCTCTTTGCAACAGCTGCAGCCAGGATATATCCACCACGTGCACCGGTTGCAATCTGATCCTCAACAGCATAGCCAAAGATATCACTCATTAAAGAATCATCAAGTGCAGAGTTGACAGCAATTACAGGAATGCCAGCACTCTTTGCTGCTTTGATCGAGGACGAGAGTCCAAGTGGGTCATTTGCGTTGATGATAATTGCATCTACATTCCTGTTGATCAATGTGTTGATATCCACATTCTGACGAACTGTGTCACCGTTGGCATCAAGGACGATTACTTCGGCATTATGCTGGGAAGCACCATATTGAACGCCATCAACCAGAGTCTTCCACCAGTCACTACCTGCAATACGTCTCTGTGACAATCCTATGACAATTTTCCCATCTTTTGCGGCCTCTGCTTGACCTTGGGCAAAAAGAGCAGAACAAGCAAGCAGCATAATCACCAAGAGAGCCAGAAACCTAGAACTTTTTTTCATAGAAGTTCCTCCTTATGTTTGGAAATTCATTTTGCCAACAGGCCTAAATTTCCTTACATAGCAGTAAGCAAATAGCATGCCAACCCTGCAAAATTCTGAAAAAATTCTTTTTTGTTTATATTATAAATAATTAATAAGATACAGTTGATTTGTACTCTTACTACAGATTACTAAATTTACGAATTCGGTTAAACTGTTTTGTCATCTGTAAACTTATTTTGACATACCAAATCTTGCATGCAACGAAAAAAGGTACTCCGAACTACTTGAGGTCTTTACTGTACTCCATCACATACAGCACATCCTCATCCACCTTCTTTCTCACTGCCTCAAGGCTCTCGAACTTGGTGATGGGACGGATATATGTCTTCAGTTCCAGGCTGATGTGTTGCCCGTAAAGGTCACGATTGAAATGCAGTAAAAAGGTCTCGATGGTAACAGTCGGAAGGTTGTCCACCGTCGGCCTTGGCCCGATGCTCGTCACGCCCAGGTAGCGGATTCCGTCGACGATGGTAATCGTCCCATACACGCCGTGGGCGGGAAGCAATTTTTCATCAGCGGTCTTGAGGTTGACAGTGGGCATACCCACCGTTCTTCCCAACTGCCTGCCATACACCACTTCACCATAAAGGGTGTACGGATACCCCAGCATAGCTTCTGCTTCCTCGATGCGGCCTGCAAGCAAGGCTGATCGAATACGTTCGCCACTGATAGGAAGATTGTCATAGAGCACTGGCTCAACAGAGAGCACTTCAGAAGAGGAGTGTCCAGACAGTTGATCAACAAACTCGATATGAGCTGTTGAGCCTGCATAGGCTGCCAGTAGAGCCAGTTTCTCTTCGGCGGTAGTCAGAACCAGCTTAGACGGGGAAGGCAATACATACACCACATCGGGCTTTTGGGAGAGGAGAGCCTGATGACCCCTATGCACCCCGTCAAATACTCCACAGGCGATTCTCATACGCTCTGCCTCCGACCTCGGTATAACAGCATTCCCAGCAGGTAGTATGCAGTTGTGGCCACCCATAACTGCCAGCCTCCCTGAAGAATACTGGGAATATAACTTGCTACGAGAACGGCCAAGGTAATGACGGGAAGAATGGTTCCCCCCGGTGCTCGAAAATGCTCGGCTTCAAGCTTCGGATACTTCTTGCGTGAGGCAAGCACCGTTACACAGACAATGGCTACCACGATGACATTACACAGGGCACCGAGGTTTATCAGGATATTGGTCAGCTGTGGAAACGCTGCAAACAAGCCGGTCACCACAACTACCACTGCTGTTGCATAAAGCGGTGAGCCCGACTGTTTTCCTGTCTTTGCAAGGAATTGAGGCAACACGCCATTCTCAGCACACGAAAGCAGGGTGTGGGCGGCAAGGGCCATGGTGACGATCATGGTGGTGACCAAGGCCAGGACGGCGGAGATGGAGATCAAGGGAGTCAGAAAGGAAAGTTTGGGCAGGAAGGAAGCGGCGGCATAGAGGGGAATATAGCGCAGTCCTTCATTAGCCTCAAGGAAGCCTGCTGAGACCAGCCCAAGGGTCGCCACCAGTACAGCCAGATAGAAAACAAGCACCACGGCCATGGCGATTGCCATCGCCTTGGGCACGGTCTTATTCGGTTTCTCTACCTCCCCAACCAAGAAGGAAAGAGCAACAATCGCCCCATAAGCAACCATGGCCAGAGGAAGGGCATCGAGAAAACCGGTGGACCCTCCACTGCCCTGGGTAAAGAAAGGAAGCAGCAGGGAAGCATCCCAGCTGCCGCTGGTAAATACCGCTATGGCAAACAGCAGCAGCGTTCCACCCAGAAAGAGGGTGAGAATTGTGGTAGCTCTCCCGGTAATTTTGAATCGGGCGATATTCAACGCCCCACTGAACAAAACGGCAAGCAGACCAAGCGGTACCTGCATTGAGCCAAGGGCTGGAAACGCTACTCCCAGGTAAATGCCGATGTAGATGGCAGAGAAAGCAGCACCGGCAATACAGCCGAAGAGATAGGCCCACGCTGAAATCCAACCCCAGAGCCTGCCCTGCTCACGCGTTTTTCCCAAGAGTTGGGCCGGGAAGTTGAATATCCCACCGCTTTGCGGATACCGAGAAGCAAGCTCGGCTGTCTGCAGTCCATAGGCAAGCAGGATGAGGCCGCCAAGCAACCATGAGAGCAAGGAGGCAGGACCAGCCTGCAGGATGGTTATACCCGAAAGCGAGAATATTGCCGACCCGATCATCCCCCCCACAAGAAGGTGCACACTGTCAAAGAGTCCAAGCTTGCTGTCGTTGCTGCCCATCATCACTCCTTTGCCTAAGGCCATTCTAGCGAGGGGAAGGAGTGGTGTTCAAGAAACCGGGAAACCGTTTGGGGCGGATTAGGACCAGGAATCCCTGATCATATGGTCAATAATGCCATATCAGCACACACTGAGGAGTAGGATTTAGTTCAGGATACGATAAAGGAAGAATATTCCATAGGCATGCGGACAGTTGGAAAGATACCGCTTGCTTCTTCGAATATTGCAGAATGAATCGCTTTTGAGGGAGGGAGATGGACTAACAGCAATGCCTGTGCATTGAGCGTTTTTGCCAGCTGTGCAACTTCAAAAGCGCTTGAATGACCATCATGATGCAACGCCTGCCTATCAACATCCAGTCCACCGACCTCGTGAATCAATAGTTGGGAGTTTTCTGCACAATCAGGATAGGGTTTTTGAACCACACTGTCAGGAAAGTATGCCACTTTCCCCGTTCCATCAAAAAACGTGTACCCTTGCGTAGTCATTTGAGGCCGGTGATAAAGTGAAAACGTCTCTATTTCAATGTCACCAACTTGCTTGCATGCGTCAGCCCAACAAATAATCGAATCGAGACTCGGTTTACAGTCCAGATGGAAAAATTGATACAACTGTTTCGCAGCTTCCAAAGTTTCAGAATTCCCCACAATCAACAGTTCTTTCTGCCTCTTCCGCATCCAGAGATTATGCAACAAAGAAGGAAGGGCATATAGATGATCTACGTGTGCATGTGTCAAGACAATTGCATCCAATAAGTCTGGATTGAAATTGCGTTGAAGCAAAGCTTGTGCCGGACTACCGGAAGTATCGACGAGAATACTGGTACTCCCGGATGTAATCAACAGACTCGTGTTGGAAGAATCCTGAGTTTGCATGCTCCCAGAATACCCAAGAATATCTACTACCATTTTTAACCCTTCATTCATTGATAGGGGTATGCCATCGGCATACCCCCAATGGAAACGAATTACTCGCCCAATAGTTTTGCAACTTCCTCACTACCAGCTCTGATAGCTCGAGTGATGGCATAATCCTTCTCATAATTGACCGGGATAAACCTATCGTTCTCCGGCCAAGTCTCTTTCATCAACGTACCTGCCCAGTTGTAACTGAGAAACGCATCACGTATCTTTGCCTGCAATTCAGGTGCTATACGATAGTTTACGCCCCAAGCTGTCGGGGGGAATGTTTGAGACTCAAAAACCAGCGTCATCCATTCTGCAGGATCAGGAACACGGTTTCCTGCAACCATTCTCTGCAATACTGTATCAGCAATGGCTCCGGCATCATAGTCTCCGTTGAAAACACCAGCAATTGAGTTGTCATGTTTGCCAGAGAAGGCTACTTTATAGTCTTTGGTAGGCAGCATCTTAAACTGATCATACAGAATGGCTCGAGGAGCGCTGTACCCGGAATTTGAACTCTCTGAGACGAATGCGATGGTTTTGCCCTTCAAACCCTCAACAGTTGTAATTCCTGATTTCTTATGAACAATAATCGCCATCTTATACCCGGTCATGCCGGTTTCGGCACCCATAATAACCATCGGGACAAATCCACCGGTATTGACTGCATCCTGTACAGTTCCTGCCGCAAAACCGGAAACATGGAGGCGGCCGGCTCTCATTGCCTCAATCTGAGTAGCATAGCTGGTAACAGCAAACCATCTCACTTTTTTGCCAGTCTTTGCCTCAAGGTGTTTTTGGAAGTCCACAAACACTTCTTCATAGACTGCAGGATCTTCTACCGGTGCATAGGCAAACACCAAGGTATCGGGGTCAAGCCACTGCTTTGAGTCGGCAGGAGGATCAGCGACCATGTCACCATCCTTATCCACATACATAGGATCGAGTTCGCCGTACTGTGTCGGTTCAACCTGCTCTTTGGCCCCTTGGGCAAAGGCAAAGCTTGCTACGAAACAAAGAATCAAGACCAATACTACACTTTTTCTCATCGTTCTCTCCTTTTATTCTCTGGTATCAATGTACCGAAATATCCTTACGATATGGATTTACGAATCTTTGCAGAAACCCATTCAGCAACTACAACAGTAAAAAAGATAACAATCAGAATCGACATCACTTGATCCCATGCAAGGCGGTTGATGGAAGAGTTCAGCAACATGCCGATACCACCTCCGCCAACTATGCCGATAATTGTTGATTCCCTGATATTATTTTCCCAACGATAGACTGAAGTCCCGACAAATGAGGGCATCAACTGTGGGAGGTACCCATACATAAAGACTTGTGCTTTCGTTGCCCCTGTAGCAGTTATTGCCTCTATAGGCTCTTTATTGATTTCTTCGATTGCTTCATACATAAGTTTGCTGATCATACCCAACGATCGGATAGCAATCGCAATGATGCTTGCCAATAAGCCAGGCCCAACAATCTGCACGATCAACAACGCCCAAATCATGCTATTAACCGATCGTGAAGCAACAATGATCGTCAGCACCACCATGCGTATCGCACTGTTGGGTGTAGTGTTTTTCGCAGCCATAATTGCGAGCAAAAAGGATATAACCACTGCGATACCGGTGCCAAACACAGAAATAGTGATAGTATCCCACAGAGCCGGCATAATCCTGCCGAAGTACTTTACATCAGGGGGAAACATACGACTTACAAAGTCACGAATCTGCACTGGTGCATCGGAAACAAACTCCCACATTGTCTGCCTGCCGATATAGGAGGAGGAAATGAGGAATATGACAAGAATGACAAGGAAGGAAAAGAAGCGAGTCCTTTGCTGGGAAACAGTCCGACGCTTCCAGAAAAATGTTGTTCCGTCTTTGTGGATGGGCATTAGACTATCCTCCTTCGGATTGCACTCGAGCCATACTCGGTTACCAAAACCATGATGATAATTACCAAAAGAATCGCTCCAGCAGTATGATAATCGTAGCGCCCCATCGCCGTGTCGAGCACTGCACCTATCCCACCGGCTCCGACGATACCAATGACCGTCGACTGTCTGAAGCTGATATCTGCACGGTAGATGGACAACCCGATGAATCTTGTTGAAACCTGCGGCCAAACAGCATACACCACTGTCTGTAGCCAATTTGCCCCTGTGGCACGAATGGCCTCCAGTTGCTCTTCCTGAATATTCTCTATATCCTCTGCAAGCAGCTTGCCAATGAAGCCCACTCCGTTAACCACCAAGGTCAGTACTCCAGCCAATGGACCGTAACCAAACATGATAACAAAAATGATACCCAGTATCACAACATGCAGACTTCTGATCAGCATCAAAAAGACACGGCAGATGAGGTATACCCATTTGGGTACAATATTTCTCGATGCACCAAGAGCAAGAGGAATAGCCAAAACCATGGCAAAAGCCGATGAAGCCAACGTCATTGCCACACTCTCAAGTATACCCTCGACGATGTATTTGCCACGCGACTGGAAATCAGGCTGAAAAAATCCTGAGAAAAGTAGTCCCACTCGTGAAAGGCCTCGTGCCACGCGGTCAGAGTCTACTTGAATGCCTTTCCCAGCCAGATACAAGTAGACCAGCACCAGTACAAGAATGCCGTATCGCAGGAGAGGGCTTTCAATCTTTCGTTTCTTTCTCCATGTAGTTTGCACCTTTTGCATGCTTACTCTCCCATGGAAAAGATGTCGGCTTCGTCGTCCTCATCTTCCTTTTTTTTCTTCGTAATATTCCAATCCTCTTCCCCGTAAATAGTATTGAGGACATTGATATCCAAATCGGCACTTTGTCCTTCAAAGACAATCTTTCCATCCTGAAGACCGACGATACGTTGAGCAAACTGCTTGGCCAGAACCACATCATGGATATTGATGATACACTGCAGATTACGCTCCTGCACCAATTCTACAATCAAGCGCATAACCTGCCTGCTGGTTTTGGGATCCAAGCTTGCCGTCGGCTCGTCCACCAACAGGAGTTCTGGATTCTGGATAAGGGCACGGGCGATACCCACCCGCTGTCGCTGACCGCCGGAAAGCTGGTCTGCGCGGTTATCAATAAAGTCTGATAGTCCTACACGTTCCAGCAGTGTATAGGCTTGTGTGACCACGTCCTGAGGAAAGCGGCGTAAGGTGCTAGGCCAAAACCCGACGTAACCAAGCTGGCCGGAAAGTACATTTTCCATAACAGTCAATCGATCAACCAAGGCATATTCCTGGAAAATCATACCAATTTTCCTGCGTCTCAAGCGAAGTTCCTTTTTACCGAGATCACAGACATTGACGCCATTTATCATAATTGAACCGGAGGTGGGTTCCACCAAGCGGTTGATACACCTGATCAAGGTACTCTTTCCTGCTCCTGAAGGGCCTATAAGTGCCATGACAGTATTCTCTTTCAGTGTCAACGACACACTTTTAAGCGCTTCTTGTCCTGATGGATACCTTTTAACCAATTCCTTGATTTCAACCATGAATTCTCTCCATTATCCTTGATAGGATCCGATTGCATCTTGGGCAGCAATCGTATCAATCGTATCTACACATTGTGCGAGTAGTCCTGCATCGGAGGCTACTACCGACCAGCGTGCAACCCCTTCCTCACTTTCACTCGAGCGTTGAGAAATGCAAGCCCATACTGGACTTTCACCAGCCGCTCCAATCCTGAGCAACGAAGATCCAAGTAGTGTTCCATCGGCTTGGGTGTTAACCGATTCGAATCCCTGGGATAGAAAGGCTTTCTCAACCCTCGAAAGAGCCTTTGCTCGATTACTATCGTTTGCGTAGGTGTACCCCCATTCCCGCTTACGTTCGACAGAATTCTGCAAGTCAAGCAAATCGAGAAAGCGTTGCTTCTCTTCTCTCCAAGTTTTCAAAAAGAGCAGTATAATGAGAAGAGTGCTCTCTGTAGCTACAATTCTTCCTTCATAAGCAAGAGTAATATAGTAGTGGGCACTCTCCTCCACTGCAGCCACCATTCCCTGCGCATTTCGCTTGACAAGCAGTTCCTTGATCTTTGAGTGTCCGTTGGGAATCAGTTGGGGCTTGGCACCATATGCCTTGATTGAATTAACCAATAAAGGATTGGCTTTAGGATCGAATCCGAAAGCTGTGGATGCTGAATCAGGATGAAACCGCCTGAACCCGGGGGCAAGAAATGCAAGTACCAAGGACGGTTCCACGTTTACCAAGCCATGAGCGATTGTATCGACCCTATCACCATCGCCGTCGAAGCAGAAGCAGAAATCATAGGAAGGATGTTCTTTCAGAAACGCTACAGTCGGTTTTATACTTTGTTCTAGAATGGGATTGGGCGGGCCTGACGGAAAATTCCCGTCAGGAACTACATTTCTTGCAACAAAATGCACTCCTGCTTCTTGCAAGCCGAGCAACACCTCAGCCGCAGCGGTTCCACTGAGAAAATCAAGCACTACCCTAAGCCCATGCAACGAACCTTTTTCAACACCAGCCCACGATAAGCAAGCCTGTACATATGCTGTACGGTCTTCGATGCAAAGGATGTCTCCTCGCTTTGAAGCAAGATCAAGGGCTGCACCTTGTATAAACAATTGACGAATTTGGGTAAGCCCGCCTGCCGGTCCAATATCCTGTGCGATGGGAATACAATAAGGGCCTACCAGCTTCTGGCCGGTATATCTTCCCGGATTATGGGAAGCTCCTATCATGATGCCCAATATGGAGCCAAGACGCGAACAGCTGAAATAGAATTGGCAGGTCGACACGGGATTCAATTCTGTATGAACGGAGAACCCTAAGCAGGAGAAGTGCTCGATGCCTTGTTGCAAGAGAGAGTTGCCACTGAGCCGTGCGTCTCGACATAACAAAACTGAATCAACCTTCAATATGGTTCTGGCATATACTGCGATGGCATCAAACAGCCGACGAGCATGATCATAATCAAGCAAGCCGGCATCAATCCTGATATCGTAGGCATGAAAGAGTCGTTCAGCTAGTGCAGCAGAGTCAATGTTGGACATACTACCTTGCCTGTTGGTTTAAGTTTTTCTACCTCAGTAGTATCGCATCCAAAATTGAAACGTGTCAATTTAAATATTCAGATATCAACGTATGAAACTTTCCCTCTCTCGTTCATATACTTGTTGAGCCCTTTGCAATGATTTTTTAATCGGAACCTGTTCATACCAACACCTCCATACTGCTTCACCCAACAAGTTTACAAACTTATGATCATTGAATGGGGCGCAGTTCGTGGATGGAGTTCGTTGTCCTAATGCTTGAGTAAACCCGGTGGAGAGCATTTCCATCCAAGGGAAGGCTTCGATGACCTCGTAATTGGTGAGAGTGCTGACAGTAATGGGATTTCCCCCAAACAAAGCAACCGCAGAGGCCACAGGTTCGCTAGCCATCCACGCAATAAAACGTAATGCTTGTTCAGGATGCCGGCAGGCGCGGGTAACCCCTAAACTCCCGCCACCCAGCAAAGGTCTGCATCCCGGAACCATGCTGTAGCCGATCTTGTCGGAGACTTGAGAGTTCTTACCAAAGAATTCACTAGCAAAATTGGAAAAGAGAATAGTCATTGCCGTTTTGCCATTGGCAAATTCCTGTGCTGCTTCGGTCCACCATGTTTGGGGAGAACTGATGGAGTGCCGTAGCGAGAGTATATCCTGCATAGCCCGCTCTGCTTCATCAGAGATCAGTCTGGGCAGACCCTCTTCAAAAAGGGAGGGAGCATAACTGAAATACCTGGTCATGAATTCCGTACCGGCAACAACAGGCTTCTTACCTAACAACAAAGTTGAACCATATAGAATAGGGGAAGCTGGGTTGACGGCGTTGGAAAAGAATCCAGCGATCCGGTTATACTGCTCAAATGTCGTAGGAACCTTCAAGGTCTCATGATAAGTCTCCTGGTAGATTCTTCGATACATCGGTTTATCAAAAAGGTCTTTCCGGTAGAACAGAACTTGCAAACTCGGAGAAATGGGTATAGCGTACCGCTTGCCCATCACATGGGTGTAAGGTTGTTCCACCCCTTCAACCAAATTCGCGAAAACCGAATCCACCGAATATGGAATTTCATCAAGCGGTCTCAGCACCTTGGGGGCATCCCAGGAAAATACGTCTGCACCAATGCGCAAAATGTCATACTCGGATGCAAGCGTCTCAGAGACAAGTACTTCATTGATTCTTTCATAGGAAGCTATCTCAACAGAGATGGCAATACCTGTCTCTCGACTGAATTTTTGTGCAAAATGCTGCAAAGCTGAACTATGGGGAGTTGCTAGAAGCAACACTCGCAATAAACAAGGCTCCATTCTGGATTTAGACCAGGTTCGAAACCCGTTGTTGGTTAAAACACATGCAGAAGTTTGATGGCTGGAAAGCGCATTAAGGAGTTGTTCAGCAGCTTTTCTTCCTAAATATCGGTAATTGAGCTCATATCGTTCAAAGTCTTCTTCAGGCAGGGTATTCAACGTACTCAGGGTTATGAGTCTGCTTGGAGTCTCTGGAAAGAAACTCTGCTGGATATTCTTCCAAACCCTGGCAAGTCCTGAATGAGTTGTCACTACACAAGCAGGTGGCTGATTCTCGTGCAGACTGAATAATTTGGACTTTCGGTTGAAAAGATTGGTCCTGATGTGAGTAAGCGATGGATATTGCTCACGAAGCACTTGTACAAATGTCTCGTCGTTATCCGCTTTCTCTTCAGTAACTACACACATCGAATCTACTTCACATTGTCTTAAATAGGCAGCGATATCAGCAGCAGCTTTTGCATAGTCGAAACCAATCCAAAGAGGTCCTCCTTTTCTTTCTATAAAAAGGACATTTGCAGGGTCAAATCCCAACTCTTGATACATCTTGTAAGCTTCTGCTCCAACCGAAGAAAAACAAGCAAGACCCGGTGCCATGGAAGCCTTGATTTGCTCAACCAATGAGCGTTCCCGTTCTGCATTGTCTTCACTATAGTACACCACTGATTCATAACCTTGAGCTTCAATAAATGCCGTAAATGAGATTTGAAAATCGACGTAATGGCGATCCTGTGGATTGGGGATTATAAGAGCTATGATATTGCTTGTGCCTTTGCGAAGCATCTTAGCCTTTTCATTGGCCGTATAGCCAAGTGAATGGGCAGCAGCTTCAACACGAAGCATCTTGTCACTACTGACATTCCCCTTGCCGTTCAAGACATTTGAGACGGTTCCTTGGGAAACACCAGCTACCTTTGCAATATCCTTTATTGTCGCCATGTTCAGAGAGTATATCAGAATCTAAAGATGGCAAAGAGCAAGTTGTGATTCACACTAGAAAAATTCACTCAAAGACAATCTGATGGAATCATCACCCCTTTCACTAAGGCATCATGAGAAATGTACCTATTTACACCCTTCCGAGTATAAACCAACAAAATTCTCTTGTATTATTACCCGTTCGGGTATAAATTATACCTATGGATTCAATTGCGCGATTCATCAAGGAACAAAGAAAACGGAATAAGCTTACCCAGGAAGAATTTGCCCTTCGAGCGGGACTTGGCCTTCGGTTTGTCCGTGAACTGGAACAAGGCAAGCCTACTGTAAGGCTGGATAAAGTAAATCAAGCGTTGGCAATGTTTGGAAGCCAGGTAGTACCGGGCCCTATTGAGCAGAAGGATGAAACCTGAGCAATCCTCCCGCATCGGACACGAGAAACAAGCATTTGAAGCGTTGATTAAATCACGAATGAGAAGATTGCAAGCATAGAAACCGCTGCACCAAGATTGCAGCCTCCTTATTCCTTTTTAGGCAGGATTGATTCAGGCGCAGCCCATTTGCTTCCTGGCTCGGGGATGCGCGGTTGCATGATGTACATCATATTTACACCTCGCACAGAGCTGAAGAAATCCATCATGTCTTCTGAGCTATACCGCTTTCCATCGATGATAAACGCAATTTCATCCCAAGCATCGGGATCCTCGACGATACCTATGACTCCTATTTCACTCAGCTCATCCTCTTGCAAGGTATCATGCTTTAGAAATGCAACAATTCGATACTTCAGTTCTTCCATGGCTTCTTTTCCGTTCATGGTAAATGGCCCTAGATAGGAAACGGAAGAGAGGGCGGTCGGCTTGCCCTTATAAGCGTAATATGCAACCCCGTTGTCAAGCACTTCCTTCATCACCCGGAAACGCTGGCCTTCCACTGAAATCGTCTTGGGATGATCATATAAAGCAATATCCAACCCCATCCGCTTGCATAGGAAGGCATTGAAACAATCCAAGCAATAATGGGCAACACCACCCCTCTCCATCGAAATATGATGATCGGCTTCAATTCCGCAATCCTGACATGCATACATACCTTCATCCTCCTTTGTTATTGACCAGCATAGATGGCGGAATCTGAGAACGCAAGCACGGAATTACAACAACCTGGCTTGCTGCAATTCCTGTTTCAACATCCGTTTGGCAGGATATTTCCCAAGAAAGTACCCTCGCAACGATTGAACCTCGTCTTCCCAGCCCAAGTCTTTAAGCAAAAGCAATTTCTGAACAAGAACCTTGCATTGGGTCCTGTCACCATCATGGGAAATCAGTGTCTTGCAATATTCTGTCATATGCATCTTGAGCTCTGCCGTATAGCGAGGAAGCAAGTGATCGTAATAGTCATC
>Ga0228535_1001166_pt1 | contig 46611 bp, 36 predicted proteins | sample SJ1metagenome_FD_168457 | JGI IMG/M metagenome (GOLD analysis project Ga0228535, IMG submission 168457) | Enriched culture of PCE-dechlorinating microbial communities from Ithaca, New York, USA - SJ1 | ecosystem: Engineered > Modeled > Simulated communities (microbial... > Unclassified | place... | reverse complement strand
GGTGGTGAGCGGTCTTATCGTCGCCCTGTATTTGACCATTGTTGCAGGCTGCTTTGTCAAAAACTGGGGCATCGACTACACCTTCACGCTTGTGAATATCCGCGAAGCGCTGACGAGGGGCAAGCAGGCATTGATTTCGACAATCACTCTGGCGGGGATCGCGACGCCGATTGCGGGCGTTCTCTCGATGGTGGCTGCGGTGATTCTCGTGCGCAAAAAATTCCCCGGCAAGCGTATTCTCGAATCGCTCATCATGACGCCGTTCGCCATTCCGGGCACGCTGGTCGGTATCAGCTTTATTCTGGCATTCAACAAGCCGCCCCTTTTGCTGGTCGGGACTGGGGCGATTCTGGTAATCAACTATGTCATCCGCGAACTGCCGGTCGGGCTTGAGGGAGGTGTGGCTGCGCTGCGGCAGATCGATCCGTCGATCGAGGAGGCTGCGGCGGACTTAGGCGCTGACCAGGCCACAATTTTCAGGACAATAATCCTACCGCTCATCAGGCCAGCTTTCATTTCGAGCATGTCCTACACATTCGTGCGCTCGATGACCGCAGTCTCGGCAATTATCTTCCTCATAAGCGCGCGCTGGTACCATATCACGATTCAGATCTACAACTTTTCGGAGAATCTGCGATTCGGCCTGGCGAGTGTGCTTGCGACAACGCTTATTATTATCGTGCTGGCGGTTTTCGGGCTCATGCGCCTTTTGATACGTCAGAGCGAATTTTTGGAAAAAACGGTAACCGCCCAATGAGGCGAGGCAAATTTTAAAAAAAGGGGTCAGACCCCGTTTTTTAAGAAAAGGAACTGCAAATATGGCAACAAAATCCGTACCTGTGACCCTTTCCCATGTGACCAAAATTTTCAAGGACCCAAAGAGCAAGGCAGAAGTCCATGCGGTGGAAGATGCGAATTTTGATGTAAGGCCTGGCGAGCTTGTGACACTTTTAGGGCCTTCTGGCTGTGGAAAGACTACGACCCTCCGCATGATAGGCGGTTTCGAGCTGCCGACCAAGGGCAAAATTCTTATCGGCGACACCGACGTAACCTATCTGCCGCCGAACGGCAGGCAGACCGCGACAGTCTTTCAGTCATATGGTCTTTTCCCCCACATGGATGTGTTCGACAATGTCGCCTATGGGCTCAAAATCCGCAAGCTTAGTCACACTGAAATCGAGAACAGGGTGAGGACAGTGCTCGAACTGGTCGGCCTTGCCGAGCTTGCTCACCGCGCGCCAGGGCGGCTTTCTGGCGGTCAGCAGCAGCGAGTCGCGCTTGCGCGTTCTCTGGTTGTCGAGCCGCAGGTCCTTCTGCTCGATGAACCGCTTTCCAACCTCGATGCACTGTTGCGCGAGCAGATGCGCGTGGAAATTCGGCGTATCCAGAAGTCGCTCGGCATTACCGCAATCTATGTGACGCACGACAGGATCGAGGCCATGAGCCTTTCGGACCGCGTTATTGTTATGCGCAACGGCGTGATTCAGCAGATAGGCACGCCAGGCGATATCTACGAAAGGCCGGTTTCGATGTTTGTCGCAGGCTTTGTGGGCAAGGTTGCTTTCTTCCCTGCGCAGCTTGAAGGAATCGAGGCTGGCGGCAGGGCGATTTGTACGGTAGGAGGAAAGAGAGTCCGAGCTGGTTCAGCTGCAGAGGGGCTTGGCACAGGATCCCCCGCCGTCATTATGGCAAGACCCGAATCGCTCAGGCTCGTGGAAAAGGAAGATGCGATCTCGTCGGGAACCGTCACTGCGCGGGTGTATCTAGGGTCGAGCGTCGAAATTTATGTAAAAACCGAAACGGGCGAAATTCTGGTTCAGATTGATGATCCTTCGGGGAAGGCCATTCCTTCGGAGGGCGAGGCTGTCTGGATCGGGCTGAACGAGGCTTTGGTGCGCGTGCTTCCTGCAGAATAAACTTGGGTCTGTCAGAACGTGCAGTGAAATGCGCGTATGTGGCGGTTTCAGGTGCGCTCTCGCCATCTCAGCAAGACCGCCTCGATCGCATCGATTGCGAAATATACAAAAAGCCCGAACAACGAAAGCGCAAGGATCGCCGCATACATGTCGGGGTAGTCAATTCGCGACCATGCATCCATGATATACCAGCCAAGGCCATCGATCGAGGCGAATGTTTCCGACAAAAAGAGCACCGCAATCGCGGTTCCCAGGCTCACTCGCAGCGCAGACATGAGCGAAGGTATTGTCGATGGCATAATTGCGAGCCGTATAATGGAAAGCCGCGAAAAACCCAGGGTTCGCACGCTGTCGAGCATCGCCGGCGCGATGCCTTTTGCTGCATCCCGCCCGGTCACGAAAAGCTGCCCGAAAATGACTAGGCCCATCAGCGCAATCTTGGAAGCGTCGCCAAGCCCCAGAAAGAGCATAAGAATAGGCAGAAAAGCGACTTTTGGCAACGGATGCAAAAAATAGACAAGCGGCGCGAATATATTGTCGAAAAATGGAATGCGCCCGGCAAGAAGCCCAAGCACCCATGCAAGCGGCCCCGCGGCCAGAAGCGCAAAAAATACACGGCGCGCTGACGCGAGCACATGAATCTGAAAGACGCCTTTCTGCAGATTCACTGCAAATTGGGCGAAAGCGAGCGAGGGTGAAGGCAGAAATGGACGCTGCACGAGCGCGGCTGCAGCCCACCATGCTGCCACAAGAAATACTGCTGCTGCAAAAATTTGCGCGGATCTGGCGAGAAATCGTGTCACAGACGGCGCAAGCTTTTTGTGTGCAGGCAGTGCCGCTGGTGCCGCCGGTACCTCTGGTGCTGCAGATACAGCCGGTACTGCCGGTACAGCTGCTGCCAGCGGTGTAACCGCCGCCGCTGGCACAGCAAATGCCGCCGCAGCCATCTCCGCTTCGGCTTTTTGCGCAACTGCCTGGTTGAAGGTATGGCGAAGCGCACCGACTGCGGCAAGGTAACCGCTGGTCTCGCGCGGATTCAATGATGCTTCAGGCGGGCTGGCGGGCGGCTGCTGAGGCACGGGGGCTTGCATGACATGCTGCGCGCGCGCCAGAGAAGCTTGCTCCCACACGTGCGGATTGTCCACAACCTGGCAATAGTTTGCAGGCATGCTTCCGTCAAGCACGACAACAGAATCGGCGAGATACACTGCCTCTTCGATTGAATGGGTGACTATGATGATCGTGGTATTGTGCGCTCGCTGGATACTGCGCAGCATGTCCTGGACCGATTCGCGGGTCAGCGCATCCAGGCTCGAAAATGGCTCGTCCATAAGGATGAGGTCGGCATCGATGGCAAGTGCCCTGGCTACCGCGACGCGCTGCTGCATGCCGCCGGAAAGCCGAACTGGATAGGCTTTCCGCCATTCGGAAAGGCCAAGCTCTTCAAGAATGCCTCGAACGCGCGCATGGCGCTCCGCTGGGGGGATACCGAGCGCCTCCAGCCCGAGCCCTGCATTGCGCTCGACTGTCAGCCATGGTAAAAGGCCGAAATCCTGGAAAATGAAGGCTATGCGCGGCCCAGCGGCCGGAACCTTGCGGCTCTGGAGCTTCTCTTCCGCCCGGCCCTCGACGACAATCCTGCCGCTCTGCGGTGTATTGAGCCCGGCGATAAGCCGCAAAAGCGTAGTCTTGCCACAGCCGGAGGGGCCTATTACAGCAGTGATGCGGCCATGCTCGAATTGCGCAGAAAAATGCTCGAAGACCGGCTTCGGTACGCCGTGGACAGTATAAAAAAAACTGATATCTTCGAGACTTACCATCCAGTTACCATGCTGGCGTCGACAAGGTCAGCGGTTTTTGGCAGCGCTTTTATGAGAGCTTTGGATAAAAGCCATTGCGCAGCCGTTTCGATGCTCGTCTGCACAGGGAGGCGCGGTTTGACATAGCGCGGGAATACGAAGACGCGCGCAGCTTCATCCGGGAAACTGAGCGATTCGATCAGCATGTTCCTGTACTGATCTGGCTGGGCGTTGATGCGCTGTGCGGCGTTCCAGTAGGCGCGATAGAAGCGTTTGAGCGTATCGGCATTCTTCGCGATTACCGAGGGCGGGAAGGCGAGGACACCCGCTTCGAGGCCGGAATCGTCGGATGAAACGAGGATTTTTGCGCCGCGAAGCTTTGCAGTGGTCAGGAATGGTTCGGGCATGACCGCGGCGGGGATCTGATCCGAAAGCAGCATTTCGAGCCGGACTGGCATTTTGGGGACTGGAACCAGGTTGAGTGAATCAGCCTTAAGGCCTGCTTCTCGCGCGCTCCAATCAGCAAAATAATGAATGATCGTATTGAGCGAAACGGCAACATTCTTGCCTTCGAGCTCTTTCATGGATTGAATATTCGATTTCGGTGAAACAGCGACACCATAACGGCCATTGGTGAGGCTCGTAATCTTAAGCGGGAAACCGCCCTGGTTCGCGAGAACGACAGCAAGCACATCGGTCACCGCGCCATCAATCTTTCCCGCCTGAAGCGCGGAATCCCGCTCGATTGCGCTCGAGAATCGAACAAGCTTGACCGAGATGCCTTCTTTCTGGAACAAGCCTTCGTTATCAGCGACGATAAGGGGCAACGAATCTGCGTCGGCGAAAATGCCGATGCTCAAGGGGGCAGCCTGGACTTGCTGCGCTGAAGCTTGTGTAAACGGCTGAATGAGCACCGCAAGGGCGAAGATGAGAATAGCAGAAATTTTCATGATTCTTAAGGCTCCTCTCGACCCCATCTGTATATATTTTTATCGATAATACCAAGATGGTCAAGTATCCTGTACACGACAGTGTCGACAAGGGATTCGATGCTTTCGGGCTTGCTGTAGAAACTGGGCGATGCAGAAAGAATGACAGCGCCAGCTTCCTTGAGCGTGGCCATCGCCCTGATCGATACGAGGGAAAGCGGCGTTTCGCGCGGGACTACAATGAGGGGCCAGCCTTCTTTGAGGGCGACCGCTCCAGCTCTATGAATCAGATTTGAGCATGCTCCGCTTGCAAGGGAGCCCAGAGTGCCCATCGAGCACGGCGCTATTACAGTTCCATTCAATCTGAAAGAACCTGAGGCGATGGGCGCTGAAAAATCGCTGCTGTCATGCATCGTAATGAGCGCAGGGCCTCCGTCAGGCCCACCCTGGAGCCTGAGTTTTCCAAGCCAATAGCCAAGCGGCCGGCCCGTTTCTTGCAAGAGCACGCGTGCGCCCCACTGGCTCGCCACAACGTGGAGAATAACGCCCCTCGATGCAAGCGCGGACATGAGACGCAGTGAATATAATGCACCAGAAGCACCCGTGATGCAGACGAGGTAGCGCATCGCCATACATTCATTCTAGCGCAGGTAAATATCCAGCGCAACACCGCATAAATAAATAATGGGAATAATCTGGTTGAGGGTATATGCGGCAAGCTTGATGCGGTTCTGTGTTTTCTGCGCCGCGATGAGATGCTCCGCAACAAGAAGAACGAAGCAGAGCGCAAGTCCGATTGCGGCGAAAAGACCGGGAGAATCCCAGAAAAGATAGATACTCACAAAGCCAGCAAAAGCGCCAAGGTGGCTCGCTGCTGCGATAATTCTAGCGCTTGTCTCTCCGAATCGGGCAGGGATCGAATACAAATGCTCTTTGCGATCGAATTCGATATCCTGCAGGGCGTAGATAATATCAAAGCCGGCAACCCAGAGCGCGACACCTGCTGTCAAAGGAAAATACCGAAAATGGAATGCGCCGGAAATTCCTAGAAAAGCTCCCATGGTTGCAGCAGAACAGGCCACTCCGAGCCAGTAGTGCGAGAGCCAGGTAAAGCGCTTTGTGTAGGAATAGCCGAAAAGCAGGATGCCCGCTACCGGCAAAAGTGCCAGGCAGAGTGGATTGAGCATCGCTGCGCCCAGCACAAGCAGGGCGAGCATCGCGAATGTGAAAAGCCACAGCTCGCGAGGCGCAAGCTTGCCTGAGGGAAGATGGCGCCCTGCAGTGCGCGGGTTTTTTGCGTCGATGTCGCGGTCGATGATTCGGTTAAGGGCGTTGGCGGCGTTTCGCGCGCCGAATGCGGCGACAATGATCCACAGGAGCTTGGCGGCGGGCGGGCGGCCTTCAGTTTCAAGGAGAATCGCAGCCACCACAAAGGGAAGGGAAAACAGGGTGTGCGTGATCATGACCGAGTCGCCGATCATGCCAATGCGCTTGAGAATGCCGGGTTCAGTCGAGCTCAATGCCATACTCCTTCCAGCGCGAATTCACGAGCTCGACGATATCGAGACGCATTGCGAGAGGGTCCGGCCATTCACGGTCATGGCCTTCCTCGGGCCATTTGCGCGTCGCGTCGATCCCGAGGCGCGTGCCGAAGCGCGGCTTGGGCGAAGAATGGTCGAGCGCATCCAAAGGGCCATCCGAGAATTCGAAATCGCGCTTTGCATCGATGTTGTTGAATACCCGCCAGGCGACCATCGAAAGATCCTTGAGCGGAATGTCATCGTCGACCACTACAATCATTTTGGTGTACATGAGCTGGCCCATGCCCCAGAGAAAATGCATAACCTTGCGCGCCTGGCCGGGGTAGCGCTTGCGGATCGAGACGAGCACGCAGTTATGGAAGACGCCTTCGAGCGGCATGTTGATGTCCGTAATCTCCGGGCAGAGCTGCTTAAGGAGGGGCAAAAAGAGCCGTTCGGTCGCCTTGGCAAGGAAACAGTCTTCTTTGGGCGGAATGCCGACGATGGTGGCAGGGTAGACAGGGGTTTTGCGCCGCGTCATCCGCTCGAGATGGAAAACCGGGTAGCCGTCGGGCAGGGAATAGAAGCCCGTATGGTCACCAAAGGGCCCTTCGAGGCGCTCCTCTTCCGGGTCCACATACCCTTCGAGGATGAATTCGGCATCGGCAGGGGCGAGAATGCCCGTGTCGCCGATCTCGACGACTTCGGCGGGCTTGCCACGCAAGAAGCCTGCGAACATCGCTTCCCAGATGCCTTCGGGCAATGGGGCGGTGGAGGCATAGGTGACGGCGGGGTCTCCGCCAAGGGCGACGACCACGGGCATGCGGCGGCCCTGCGCCCGGTATTTCTGGAAAAAGTGGGCGCCATCCTTGTGAATGTGCCAGTGCATGCCAGCGGTGCGGTCATCGTAGATTTGCATGCGGTACATGCCCCAATTCTGCGATTTGGTTTCAGGGTCGACCGTGCAGACTACTGGCAGGGTCAGGAACCGCCCGCCATCCTGTGGCCAGCACTGGATGATTGGCAAAGTGTCGAAACTGCCCTCATCCTCGACTTCGCGGGCGGGCGCGCGCCCTACCTTTTTCGGCATGAGCGAACGCGCGATCGGCAATCTGGATAGCGCCTCAGGCAAGGCTGCGAACAGCGAAAAATCCCTCAATTGGCTCCAAGCCCACTGGATGAGCGAATCGATTTCGCCTGCTTTTTCATCGAGGCTTTCAGCGCCGAGCGACCATGCCATGCGCTTTTCGGATCCATACGCATTGATGAGAAGCGGCCACCGCGAACCGCGCACATGCTCAAAGAGCAGGGCAGGGCCGCCGCGCCGCATCACTCTGTCCGCAATTTCGGTGATTTCGAGAATGGGGTCGACTTCTGCGGAAATGCGCACAAGCTCGCCTTTCAGCTCAAGAAAGGAAATGAACTCCTGTAACCCGCTATATGCCATGGCTATTAAGTATATCGGGGTACAGCGCGATGGCCAAGATATTCCCAAATCATTGTTATAATTATTCATCATGCTTTCAGCCCGTTTATATAGATATCGAGCCCGGAAATCAATACGATTTACGATGAAATTCTGAAAAGGAAGTGCCATGTCAGACATCATCATCAGTCTCGATAAGGTCAAGAAAGTCTACTTTCTCGATACGGTCGAAGTGGAAGCGCTCAAGGATATTTCGCTCGATATCCATGCAGGCGATTTTGTGAGCATCGCGGGGCCTTCAGGCTCTGGGAAGACGACAATTCTCAACCTCATCGGCTGCGTCGACAAGCCTACATCGGGCACGGTCGTCGTGGGCGGCAAGCGCACCAGCGACCTCGATGACGACAGCCTCACGGAACTCCGCCATAAGTCGATCGGCTTTATTTTCCAGACGTTTAATTTGATTCCCGTGCTCAATATCCGCGAAAATGTGGAGCTGCCGCTGCTTCTGGACAACCAATCCGCAGGCAGCCAGTCCAAAATCGAGAGCAAAGCTGACCGCAAAGAATGGGTGGACTTTCTCATAGAGAGCGTAGGGCTTAAAGACCGTATGCTGCATAAACCAGCAGAATTGTCCGGCGGCCAGCGCCAACGCGTCGCCATCGCCCGCGCCCTCGTCATGAAGCCTGCAATCGTGCTTGCCGACGAGCCTACAGCCAACCTCGATTCGGCCACCGGCGAAAGTATTCTTCGCCTCATGCGGCATATGAATGAGACCTTCGGCACCACCTTCATTTTCAGCACCCACGATCCGGATATCGTCGAAGAGGCCGACCACATTATCCGCCTTAAAGACGGCAGGATAATCGAGGATCGGCGCCGCAACGGCGCTTCGGCCGCACTCCTAGCGGCTAACCTTGAAACGGCGGAAGCGACGGGCACCGAGGGCGGACAGCTATGATCGCAGCGCGGCTCGCATGGGGAAACCTCGGTTTGCACCGACGCAAATCCCTGCTGATCGGGATGATCATGGGGATGGGTATTCTCATTCTCTTTATTGGCAATTCTTTTATCGATACCGCACTTTCGGGCCTTCAGCGCATGTTTGTGCAAGGGTACACCGGCGACCTTATGGTCACCGGCCCGACGGAATTCCCGACGACGGTGCTGGGCGAAACGGCGGGAAGCGAAGAGGTTCTGCCGCACATCGCGCAGATAAAGAAATATGAGGATTTTCTGGCTGGGCGCAATGATGTCGCAGCAACTCTGCCGCTATTGAGCGGGCAGGCAGCTTTTGGCATCGGCGAGACGGAGCTCGGCTCTGGTTACTGTTTTGGCGTAAATGCCGATGATTACCGGAAATTTTTCCCTGACAATGTGACGCTGGTGAGCGGCGAGTGGCCGAAAGCAGGCGATGGGCCATGGGTTCTGCTTTCAGAGCCTACGCTGGCGATTCTCAATAAAAGCGCGACGAGCCCGGTGCAGCCGGGGACCCATATCATAATGACCGCCCTCGCCAACTCTGCGGGAACAGTTATCCGCGAAGTGACAGTAAAGGGGGTGATCAAATTCAACCAGAGCAATAAACAGCTTGAGGGACTTACGCTTGTAGATGCCGATACAATGAGGGATCTACTTGGTTTTGCAAGCCTGCGGGACGGAGCGCCGGTGCTGACAGGTCAGGAAGCTTCGTTTGTGAGCAATTTTGATCCGAATGCATTGTTCGAAAATCTGTTTGCGAGCAATGCGACGGGGGCAGCGCCTGCAGCAGCAGCGCCAGCCTCAACTGCCCAGCCTGGTGTCAAAGCCGAAGTCATCCCCGCCTGGCAATTTCTCCTCGTCCGCGTCAAGCCAGGCGCCAGTTCTTCAAGGCTTCTTTCCGACCTATCCGCTTTTTCGAAGCAGATTGCTGATGGCGACCGGGTTCAGGACTGGATTGCAGGCGCAGGCAAAGTTGCGCGCACCGCGGTCACAATCCGGCTGGCTTTTGACCTCCTCGTGGCTGTCGTTGCCGTCGTCGTGGTCATGATCATGATGAATGTGCTCATTATCTCGGTAAACGAGCGGCTCTACGAAATTGGCACATTGCGTGCTATTGGCGCCAAGCGGCGTGTCGTCCGGAACATGATTCTGTACGAGACTGCATTTCTTGCCACGATTGCAGGCGCGGCAGGGCTGGTGATCGGCCTTGTTGTCTTACTGCTGCTGGGAAAATTCGGCATCCGGGCTCCGAATCTGTTCTTCGAGGCATTATTCGGAGGCCAAGTGCTCAAGCCGATGGTTTCCGCGGGCGCAGCTATCCGTGCCTTTTTGTGGATTCTCGTTATGGGCCTTGGGGCTTCGTGGTATCCGACAATTGTCGCGCTGCGGATCGAGCCGGTTATCGCCATGAGAGGAGACTGAATATGCGCTTGATACATCTGAAGCTCGCAGCGCGAAATGTGCGCAGGCAGCCGCATCGAACCATTGCACTCGGGGGAGCGGTAGCATTCAGCGCCCTCGTCATGACCCTGATTTCCGGCTTTGTGAATGGCATGGACTCGGCTATTCAGGATAATGTGACTCTGTATTCCGGAGGCCATGTGCTTGTTGCGGGGTATACCGTAAGCTGGAGCGGAAGGCTGCAGAGCCGCTTTGCCGACGAAGCGGTAGCGAATATCGTGCAGAGCGCGTATCCCGAAATTCGCACTGCATCACCGATTTCGCAAACCCGCGCCACTGTGGTATTCGGCTCGCGCGAAGTGCAGCTTAGCCTGCGTGGCGTGGATTGGGCAAAGGATGAGCTCTATCACAGTTCTCTTATTCTTTCGAAAGGAGACTGGAAAAGCCTTGCGGCTCCCCGCATGATGCTCATGAGCGCACAAACAGCAGCTCGTTTCGGGCTGTCGACAGGCGATGCGGTGCTGGTACGGCTTTCTACAGCTTCCGGCCAGCAGAATGTTACAGATTATACGGTTGCAGCCATCTACGATGATGGCGCAGCAGGGGGAATGAGCACTGCATTTGTCGCTTTTTCCGATCTCACGGCAGACCTCAACATGAAAGAGCATGAACAGCAGGCGATCGCTATTTTTCTCAAGAACAGCACGAGCGCAGAAAACGCAGCGCAGACTATAACCAAAGCGCTTTCTGAAAAAGGATATACAGTCAGTCGAGGTGCTGCGCCGACATCTGGTGCATTATCTGCATCTTCTGAATCCTTTGTGTCATCTGTGGTCGGGTCCGGGGCGGCTGGGACAGCTGCGACGGGGACAACGACAGGCACCGCTGCCGGATCATCCGGAGCTGGAGCCAGCCGCCGTGCCGTTGCTGGCACTGTTGCCTATTATGTTTCTACAGTACAGGAACTTGCAGGAGAGATTAGTTCTGCCCTTGGTTCCATCCGATGGATCGGCTATGCGGTATTTGCGCTTATGCTCATTGTGAGCGCAACCGGAATTTCCAACTCGTACCGCATGGTCTTGCTGGAGAGGACCAAGGAAATCGGCATGCTCCGCTGCATCGGATACAAGAAAAAGGATGTGTTTTCGTCATTTATCGCGGAAGGGATTTTGCTTGCGGGCGGAGCAGCGCTCGTAGGGGTCATACTTGGCCTGCCGGTCGGGTTTGGCATAGGGCTTGTTCCGTTCAATCCGCATGGAGATTTTGGTACGGCATTGGTGCAGGGGCATTTGAAGTTTGTGCCTTCGATTGGCCAGCTCGCTTTGATACTTGTATTTGTGACGATCGTGGCGGTTGCTGCGGTCTTTTTGCCGGCAAAAAAAGCGGCAGACGTGGTGCCTGTCGAGGCACTGCGTAAAACTGCGTGACAAGGAGCATCGTATGGTGAACATGGAAAGAAGAATGACCAGCAAGATGAGCCTTGTGCTCTTCGGTCTTGTGTTAATATTCAGCGCGAAAGCGCAAGGCGCTCCGCCGGCAGGTGGCGGCCAGGGGGGCGGCGCTCCGATGGGCGGCATAGGCTTACCGCCGGGATTCCTTGAGCAGAACAAGGATTATCAATTCCCTGATGATATCACTAAATATTCAGCGACTGACTTCCTCATGCTGGTCAGGCGAACCGATATCCGTTCGAGTTTTTATGATTCAGATATGACCGCGACGATCACCACTGTCAGTGTGAGCCCCGACAAAGGCACATTCGTGCGGAAAGAGCAAATTTTCAGACGCGACAAGGACGACGCTTTCCTTATGCTTACGCTAGAGCCAGAATCGCGCAAGGGCCAGGGCATGCTCCGCGTCGACAATAATATGTGGCGGTATGACCCGACCAGCCGCAAGTTCACCCACACCACCCTAAAGGACACCTACGAGAACTCGACCGTGCGCAACAACGATTTCCGCCGCTGGCAGAGGTCAATCGATTATTCTGTGGAAAAAATCACGACCGGTACTCTTGGCAATTATACGGTGATCATCGGCGAGCTCAAGGCCAATAACGATGAAGTACCCTTCCCTTATATCCGGATGTATATCGAAAAAGACCGAAAGATAGTGCTGAAAGTCGAGGAATACAGTCTTTCGATGAAACTGTTGCGCACTGCTTATTACACGCAATATGTGCAAATCGGGAATTCCTTTGTGCCAACCGTGCAGATTTTCCAGGACGGGCTCATCCCCGAAAAGCGCTCGCAGGTAACATACACCGATATTTCGACCAAGCCGGTTCCCGATTATTACTTTACCAAGGAATATCTCGAGAGGGTGAGCCAATAGGAGCCATGGAATGAAAGCAAGAAATCGGCCTGTTTCGATCGCTCTGGCTGCTGCTGCGTTGCTGGTGCTCTCTGCGGGAGGGCTCTGGGCGCAGACTGGAACCGCGCCGGCCAGCCAGACCCCACCTGCGGCTATCGACGAAAATGCGCTCTTTGGCGGCCCGAAAGATATCGTCACGGTAATCGATCCGAATGTCGCGGCTACAAGCGTGGTCCAGCTCGTGGAGGATACCAAGACGTACCCGGTTTTCCTAATCAGCGGCACTGCGGGCGCTGGGCTCTTCGGAAATTATACGCCGGTGGGTGCTGCCCCCAAAGACCCGCAGAAACTCTATGGTGCTGTTAATCTCTCGGGACTCGAATTCGACTATTTGCCTACAAAGAGTCTCCATTTTTCGGTATCGACAGACCTACTGGCAGTTCCATCGGAAATACTCTCCGCTTCTGTCGGAGCGTATGCTGATCTCCGGGCGAGTGAGCTAGTGCGCTTGTATGCAGCAGGATCCTTTGATTATGACCCGAATGCGTATCTTTCGACGAAGACCTATGCGACGCCGACCTTCAGCCTCGACGAGCTTTTTGTCGATACAGAGCTGGGGAAGAAGGTTTTCTTCCGGCTTGGCAAGCAGCGCATCAGCTGGGGCGTGGGATATTGGTATAAGCCCTCGGATGTGCTCAGCCTTTCGGCAATCGATCCCGATAACCCGACTGCAGCGCGCGAAGGACCATTTGCCTTCAAAATCGATATGCCCATGAAACTCAACCATGCGATGCTTTATGTCGTGCCGCCGATCAATGGCGATGCAGGCTCTTTTTCCGCGGCGAGCAAATATGATCTTGTTGTAAATGGCTGGGAGTTGAGCTTTGCAGGTTTCGGGCGCACTGACATGCTGGCGCGGCCACGCGGCATATTCACCTTTACTGGAGCGATTGGAGCCTTCGATGTCTATGGCGAGAATGTCATTCTGTACGGTTCCGATCGCACCTATGTGCAGGAATCATCGACGGCTCCTGGCACCTACGAGACGTACCGTGTGGAGAATATTCCCTTTGTGCAGTCGACGCTGGGCATAAAATATTCCTTGAGCAAATCGAACGGGCTTTCGTTCTCCGCGCATGTGCAGGGCTACTACAACGGCACAGGCTATGCGGATTCGTCGATTCTGCAGAATAGCCTCGCAAGGAAAGCAGTACAGGGCAGCGCTACGTACCAATCGACTGACCTGACGCAGGCTGGCATGTGGTACCTTGCAGGGTCGACATCTATTTCAGGGCGTTTTGGCGAAGGCAGAAATCTGACGGTGGTAACGGCATCCGCCTATGCGCTTACCAATTTTTCCGACAGATCAGTGCGATTCAATCCACAGCTTTCGGTGCAAGTGGGCGACCAAGGCGGACGGGCGACTCTTACTCTTTCCGATTTGACCGCGATTGGCGCGCTCAACTCTGAATATGCTCCGAATGGCAACAAGACTACCCCAGCGCTCACTTTGACCGTCTTCGATAAACTGAGCCTGCAGGCCTCAGTGCCGATTACGCTGAATACCGATTTTTCGGTCAAAAAAGTGCAGACTGCATTCAGCGTATTCTGGAATGCGGTTTCGTACTGAGCCCGGAAGGGCTACAATTGAATATGGCAGCGCTCGCTTCCCGAGAAACGAGCGCTGGCTTGGCCAAGGAGCGCCAGCCAAGGAGTCCGAATGCACGGCAGAATCTTGATTGTTGAAGACACAAAAGAGCTTGCGGAGCTATATCAGCTCTATCTTCAAAATGAAGGTTTCGAATGCAGGCTCGCCTTCGATGCAGAGAGCGCATTGCCACTCGCCAGTAACGAGGAATGGGACCTCATTGTCCTCGACCTCAATCTGCCGGGTATGGATGGCTTCGAGTTCCTTGAGCGGCTCAGAAAGATAAAATCGACGCCTGTGATGATCCTTACTGCTCGCGAAGCCGACGAAGATGTGATATTCGGCCTCGGCGTCGGTGCGGACGACTTTGTCACCAAGCCATGCCCGCCCAAAGTGCTCGCCGCGCGCGTGCGTGCTCATATCAGACGCGCTGTCGCGCTGCAAACACGGCAAAATGGCGCGATTGTGCGGTTCGGGCCATTTGAGCTCGACATAGAAGGAATGTATCTCACGAAAAACAGCGAGCCTGTAAGCCTTTCCGCTCGCGAATTCAACATCCTCAAGGAACTTGTGATGCACCCCGGCAAGCCATTCACTCCGGAAGACCTCTATGCACATGTCTGGGGCCAGGAATTTGGCGATATCAGCGCGGTCGCCGTCTACATTCAGCGGCTGCGAAAAAAACTCGAGGATGACCCAGCAAATCCCTACTATATTCAGACGCAGTACGGCATGGGGTATCGCTTCAACCCCGAAGCATTTGCCGAGGCACGCCCATGAAACTGAAGCTCCGCACGCAATTCGCAATACTGACAATTGCGGTTACATTATTCCCGATCGCGTTCGGACTTTGGTTCTTTACGGGGCAGCAAGCGAAACGCGACCCCCGCGAGCCAACACGGCTTTTTCTAAGCGAAGTCGCCCAGCTGTGGAGCAAGGACAAAAATCTGACATTTGCAGATATCCGCGATGCCGGCGAAAGAGCAGAGCTTCCTATAATCGATGCCGCCCTTATCGATCCGGATGGGACGGTTCTTGTTTCCTCGTTCAAAGGTCTTCCTGCAGGCAGCAAATTGCAAGTTGCAGATCTGGCTCGCCCTCCTCTTATGCCACCAGGCAAACCAGGTCCGGAGCTGAGATTCCTTCCCGTTGACAGCAATGTTACAAAAAGCCCGCTTCTTTTGTTCGATATTCGGCCTTTTTGGACGAGAGAAGACGTTCGCAATAGAAATTTCATGCTGATATCGAGCTTTGCGCTGGGTGCTTTTCTTGTTGCGGGCTTCATGTCGCTACTCATTCTGAGATCGACGAATACAGCGATCAAGAATCTCATCGACGATACCACAACGGTGGCGAGCGGAAAACTGGATCACGAAGTAAAAGGGAGCGGAGCGGAAGAATTGCGTTCGCTTGCGGACAGCATAAACCACATGCGTATCACTCTGCGCGACATGATCTCGCGCCGGATGAATATGCTCATTGGCGTGAGCCATGACCTCAAGACACCAATCGCACTCATTCAGGGCTACACTGATGCGTTAGCCGACAACATGGCTTCCAATGAAGCAACGCGCCAGCATTACCTCGAGATTATCCGCGAAAAGAGCGCCCAGCTCGAAGACCTTGTGTCCGATCTCATCGAATTCATGAAAATCGACGACCTCAATATGCCGATGGAAACAGTGGATTTAGGCTCTTTCGTACTTGCGCTGGGAAAGCGGTTTGAGGAAGACGCGCGCCTTTTGGGGCTGGAATTTGTCTATGGTTTCGGTTCGGCATTTTCGAAAGAGCCGCCTGATGGAGCCCTGGCCGATGCCGCGTTGCGCGGTGTACCGCATGGAGCCGCGCCTTCCAGCGCTAGGCAATCCAGCGCCGCGCTGCACATCAAAATGAATAGAATGCTCGTCGAGCGCGCTATTGAAAACCTGGTGTCGAACGCATTCAGGTATACTGGGACGGGAGGTAGGGTCGAGTTTTCCCTGCAGTTCGATTCGGGCCAGCCAGTGCTGGTGGTCGCAGATAATGGCCCAGGCATTCCGGAAGAGGAATTGCCCTATGTGTTCGATGCATTCTATCGTGGAACGCATTCACGGCAGGAAGCAGGGCATGGACTTGGCCTTACGATTGTTAAATCGATTGTCGATCTTCATGGATGGGAGATCGAGGCGCGCAATCGGACCGTGGAGGACGCCACCATCGGGGTCGCTGCCGGCAGCGCCGCTGCGCATGGGCTTTTGATTGCAATACGGATGAAGGCCGCGCTGTAAGCAGCAACCTGGAAACGCGGGCTGGGCCAAGCTGGTTCGCAGCTATGAAATAGCATGCGCGGGGCCTCAGCCCAGGCACATCGATGGCCTCAAGCTTCAGGTATTTTGCATGCGCGCTGCGGTCGACCAGAGCCCGAGCGCCGGATTCTGCACAAAGAAGAATGGTTCGCCGTCGCACGTGGAGTGGGAGCCCGTGAGCCTGCCCTGGGGCGTGTAGCGCTGAAGGGCTTGCCCCAGGTCGGCCCACTGGTAGCCGACGGACTCGATTTCTTCTTTGCTGACGAGCGGGCCGGGCGCGTAGGTGATGCGGAAGCGGCCTTCGCTTGAGCCGTGGATGAGGTGGGCGGCGGCCGACAGATTGTCGGCGAGGGCGGGCTCGCGGGCGACGAGGGTTTGGATTTCGGCGCTCGGGCGATAGCCGTAGCGGCGAATCACTGTATCTATGTTCGGATCTTCGCCGAAACTCCGCAGCCCAGGCGCGAGGATCAATAGTTCTCCCCCGTCTGCCATCGCCATGCGCAAGCGGTAAATCGACTTGTTGCCAAGCCAGGTACTGCGATATTCTTCGGGGTTGAGCCAGACCACTGCTTTTTGTATTGGCTTTTCGAGGAGCTGAATGTTGACGCGAGCAGAAAGGGCGGCCGCCTCTTCGAAGCAGCGTCTATCCTGGCTTGAAAAATAGCCGCGCAATGCGAGCGAACCGTCCTCAGCGCTCCCGATTACGGTCAGAATCCAGGTGATCGGCGGCATCTTCCCCGCGGCTAGGCCCAGCCCCTCGTCGAACAGCGCCCGCACCGGCGTATCCGCCCGCCCCATAATCCCTTCCATGCCGCATACCGCGCCAAGGTAATGACTGCGGTCTATCGCCTCCTTGCCGCCAGTGCCGACGAAAATATTCTTTGCATGGTTGGCCATCCCTGCGACCTCATGTGGGACGACCTGCCCCACCGAAAAAATGAAGTCGATGTCGCCCGACGTAAGCAGCCGGTTCGCCTGGACCGGGTAGGAGTATCGTACCTTACCGTTCGAAATTTCGCTCACCCGTTCTTCCGGAAGGCGACCGAGCTCGACGACATCGTGTCTCCAGTCGTGTACTTTGAAAAGCTGCGCAGGCGAGCCGGGATACATGTGCGCGCGTTCTTCTTCTGTCATTGCGGAATGAGTGCCGAGCGCCGGCAGTATGGCTGCGACGCGCGGGCCGAGCTTCGCAACAAGGGCGTCTGTTATCTGTCCCGCGCGAGAATGAAAGCGGGTGATGTCCGGCGGAATGATGAGGATGCACTTTGCCTGCAGAGCGCCGGATGCTTCGATGGTTTTGTCGACAAGTGCTTCCAGTTCGCTGTCGCTGATGCTTCGATGCAATTGTATTTCTGATATATGCATACTATGCTCCTGTCATTTCGGGGTGCGCTAGGCTGGAATCTCCGCGCGGTGCGCCGCTCAGGGGTGCGCCGCTCCGGCGCGCGCTGTGCTCTGCTCAAGGATGCGCCGCACCAGCGCTGCATGGCCAGTTTTCGACGTGCTTATCTATAGAAACAGCTCGCCGGCCAACCCTTGCGCAGCCCGCACCATGTCGCCATTATATAAAAAATATCGCTGGAGGAATACGGACATTATGAAACTTTCACGTTTTTCCATAGGAACAGGCGACCGCTTTGGCATGGAAGGCGAAGCACAGATTGGTGCATTCCAACAATTGCGCGAGCACGGAGGCGAGGCTGACATCGTCTGGAACAAGAGCAATCGCGAGCATGTCATCATCGGTTCGACGCCTGCGGATCAGGCCAAGGCCGCCGCAGAGGCAGTTAAGCACTCGGGCTGGAACGGGAATTGGTTCGTGGATGCCGACCATATTTCACTGAAAACCGTCGACTGGTTTCTGCCGCACTGCAACTTCTTCACCATCGATGTTGCGGAGACGATCGGCATACAGGCTCCCGCGGATGCCCGCGCTGCGTACCTGTCACGCGCTTCCTTTCTCCTTAAGGAGGGAGCCGCGCCGATCCCCGTAGCGAAAGCAGACCTCGAAACCGTTGCGGACAAGTTTCTCGCCGCTGTCCTTGAAGCGGGCACCACCTATCGCTATATCGCAGCGCGCAAGCCCGCAGGCTCATTCGTGGTCGAGCTTTCGATGGATGAAACCGACGCACCGCAGACCCCCGCCCAGCTCGCCGCGATTCTTGTCGCAGTCGCAGCCGAAAAAATACCGCTTGCTACGATCGCGCCGCGCTTCCCCGGCAAATTTCTAAAGGGAATCGATTATGTAGGCGACCCTGCCGAATTCCTTGCCGCCTTCGAAGCGGAAACGCGCGTTGTGCTCTGGGCTTCGAGCGCGTTGGGCTTGCCTGAAGGGCTCAAGCTTTCTGTCCATACAGGAAGCGACAAGTTCAGCCTCTATGGCGGAATCCATGAAATCGTCACAAAGCTGGGCGCAGGGCTGCACCTCAAGACAGCAGGAACCACGTGGCTCGAAGAGATTATCGGCCTTGCCGAAGCTGGAGGCGAAGGGCTGGCAATTGCGAAACGCATCTATGCGACCGCTTATGCGCGCATCGATGAACTGACCGCGCCATACGCCAATGTTGTCGAAATCGACAAGGCGCGTCTGCCAAGCCCGCAAGCGGTCGCTTCCTGGGACTCAGATACATTCATTCGCGCGCTCCGGCACGATCCAGGTTCCACTGCCATGCAGGCAGACTTGCGCCAGCTCATGCATGTGGCTTTCAAGATCGCCGCAGAGATGGGCAGCCAGTATACCGATGCCGTACGCGCCCACCATGCATCGGTCGCCCGCAATGTGCAGCACAATCTTTATGCGCGGCACCTGGCCCCGATTGTTCTAGGAAGCACCAGGCGTTTGTAATAATGCGGATCGGAGTACGCAAAAGAATGCGCGCCAAATTCCGAAGCAGGATGTGCTGATGCAAAAGCCGCATGCCGAATTACCGAAATCCTCAAAGCGCTTTCCGAGACTGGGCATTCGCAGCAAAATTCTGGCCTGCTTTTCGATTGTGCTCGCATTTTTTCTGGGGCTCGCTGTGGTGATGCAGAATGAGTCCATCCAGCTTTCCCGCGAATATGGCGTGAATCTTTCGAGCTACCATCTCGTGCATCGATTCCGCCTTAATCTGGCGAATTTTCATGGCTTGACGGATCGCTATCTGCGAGAGCCTTTGTCAGCAAATCCTGAATTAATATATAATGGCATCGCCTCGCTTAACGCCCAGTATGCTGAACTGCTGCCTCTCGAAGACTATTCAATTCATGCAGGATTCGAAGTTCGCGCAACCGGGTATGGACTGGATGTCTATCTGCCTCTTGTTTCGAGAGCGGTGGGGCTGAGAGCCGGAGGGTCTCCGGATTATTATCAGGCTTTCGTAAAGGCGACGCGGATACAAGGCTATATTGATGTCTATCTCAACAGGTTGCTCTCCGAGCTCATGCAATCAGGAGAGGAAACTTATGCGAAACTCTCGCGCCGATCGGAGATTTTGAACAAAACAATTCTATTATCGATGATCATCGCGAGCATCCTGGCTGTCATTGTCATTGTGCTGGTGACCGAAGCGATCACCGCGCCTTTGCGCAATCTCGCAAAAGAAGCGGAAAAGCTCGCATCCGGCGATCTCGAAGCTGGCATCGTCGAAGCGCATACAAACGATGAGGTCGAGACCCTGGCGCGCTCATTTGCTTCAATGGCATCGAACATCAGAGCAATGGTGGAAGGGCTCAAGGAAAAAGCCGAGCTGGAGCGGCTTCTGCACGAGGAAGAGCTTGCCCTCGTCAGCATGGGCAAGGCTCTGCGCGAAGCTCAATTCATGAATCTGCAAGAACAGATGAAGCCGCACTTTCTGTTCAATGCTCTCAATACGATCGCCCGAAGCGCCTTGCTGGAAAGAGCCGAACGGACCGAATCTCTGGCTCTGGGGCTTGCCAGGCTTCTGCGCGCGACGATCAAGGACAGCGGTGCATTGTCTTCTCTCGAAGAAGAAATTGCGCTTGCACAAGCATACATAGAATTTCAGCATGCGCGCTTCGGAGATCGCTTGAAATGGAAAATCGACGTGCCTTCTGCGCTGCAATCCCTGAAAGTTCCCCGTCTGATGATTCAGCCGCTTGTAGAGAATGCTGTGCGGCACGGCCTGGAACCGAAGGTCGAGGGAGGCACTGTGTATATCAAAGCGCGCAGGAGAAACACTAGTCTCATCCTGTGGGTGCTCGATGATGGTGTCGGCATATCCAAAGAAAAACTGGAAGAAATCCGTGAGCACATTGTCTTTTCGCTTGAGCTGAAAAACAGAAAGCCGGAAGAACTGCCTATCCCGACCGATGCTGAACTCCTTAACAGCGATCCTGGTGAATCAGAAAATGAGCTTTTGAACGGGACCGGGATCGGTCTCGCCAATCTCGCGACTAGGCTTGCGATTCTGTATTCCGGGCAGTGTCGCTTTGATATACAGGCCGACAGCAACAAGGGGACCTTGGTGCGCATCATGATACCACTCGGAGCAACGACATCATGATACGGATCCTGATCGCCGACGATGAAGCGCTTGAGCGGGAAGCGATATCGCACATTTTGCGGCATATTCATCTCGAAGAAGAATACGTGGTGGATCAGGCGGTCAATGGTTACGAAGCACTCGAGGCTGCAGAGAAATATGAGCCTGATATTGCCTTTTTGGATATCCGCATGCCGGGAATGGATGGCCTCGAGGTTGCTGAACGATTATCTCGGCTTGGCAATCCGCCGTTTATCATCATGGTTACCGCATATGATTCGTTTGCGTACGCGCGCATGGCGTTGCGGTATGGCGTGCTCGATTATCTCCTCAAGCCTGCATCAAGCGAAGAAATCGAGGCAGCTGTGCGGAAAGCAATCTATCAGATTCGCCGACGCAGGGAAGAGGCTGCCCGCCGCGCTGAAATGCATTCAATTGCAGCGGATATGGAACAGATCGCTCGCATGAACATAGCGGATCAGCTTGAAGCCGGTTCGGTTGCCGACAGCGATGTCACGCGCCTCGTGAAATTGCGCTTGGGGACAGAGATGTGGAGTTGCGCTGTGATCGTTGCCGGAGCACGAGATGGTTCCTCGAGTGCACCGCTATCTTTGGCGCTGCTCGAACAACATAGATTTCTGAGCGGTATTGCCGAGCGCCATCTTGCTTCCGATCTCGGTATTCCTGAAAATTTGCCATCTCTTTTTTTTGCTGGTTCTGGAGAGCGAATAACCTCTATGCTTCTCGTCGTGCCATTCCTCGATGAAAAGAGATCTGCGGAGAGCGAGCCGCAGGCGGCATTTCATGCATTCCAACACATCCGCAGCCGCCTTGCACAGTTCCGGTATCGCTGCATTGATGCAGGGGCTGGGGATCTGCGGTTTGGCGCATGTGTTTCTGATGCGGGTCTGGCGAGCGCTGCGCTTGCGGCAGCCAAAGCAGCATTCAATCTGACAGCCGCAGAATGCCCCATTCTCGTGTTGAGCCCGATGCCACTCGCCCATGGCAGAGAAGCCGCTGCTGCGGGCTCTCTCGCAGGGCGCACAATTTCATGGCTGCAAGATCATTTTATGGAAAGTATCGGACTAGCCGATGCGGCGGAATATCTCCATGTGAGCCCTTCGCATCTCTCCCGCATGCTGAAAAAGGAAATCGGCATCGGCTTCGGCGAAATGCTTGTGCGAACACGCATTGCTCATGCAAAAAATCTGCTTGCAAATGGCATACCGGCCAAAGAAGCTTCATTTCTTGTCGGATTTCGCGACCAAAGCTATTTCACGAAGGTTTTCATAAAAGTCGCAGGCGTCTCTCCTTCTCGTTATCTGGATTCAGGTAGGTAGTCGAGCCAGATATAGCCATAAGAGCATAAAAATACCAGCATTGCGCATCAAATTGCCACACACAAATTCAGAAAATTCCCTGTAACATAATAAAATAGCAGGTGTTCTGCACATGTAAACAAATCTTTAGTAACCCCAAGGAGGCTAGAAAGATGAAAAGAATGCACAAAGCTGCGCTGATTCTGTTGTTGATTTTGGTACCAGCCATGCTGTTCGCGCAGGCCAAGCCAATCGTCCTCAGGCTTGCCGAAACCCACCCGAAAGGCTACCCCACAGAGCTGGGCGATGAGGAATTTGCCCGCCTTGTCAAGGAGCGCTCTGGCGGAAGGATTGTCATCGAAGTATATCCAGGTTCCCAGCTTGGCGAGGAAAAAGCCGTCATTGAGCAGGTGCAATTCGGCGCGATCGACCTCACCCGTGTGTCGATTAGCCCGCTCGCAAGTTTCGTTCCGAAGCTCAATGCCTTCCAGATGCCCTACCTCTACAGAGATTCGGATCACATGTGGAAAGTGCTGAAAGGCGATATCGGCAAGGAACTGCTTGCCAGCCTCGAGCCGTTCGGATTTATTGGCCTTGGATGGTTTGACGGCGGAGCGAGGAGCTTCTACAACAGCAAAAAACCGGTCCGTACGCCAGCCGATCTCAAGGGCCTGAAGATCAGGGTTCAGGAGAGCGAACTCATGATGGGCCTTGTGAGGGCTTTCGGTGCCGTCCCGACCCCGATGCCATATGGCGAAGTATACTCGGGCCTCCAGACTGGTGTTATCGACGGCGCGGAGAACAATCCCCCTTCGTATTTTTCTGCCAGCCACTACGAAGTCGCCAAGTATTACACGCTGGATGAGCACACCATGGTACCGGAAATCATCATCGGATCCAAGATCTCCCTCGGCAGGCTTTCCAAGGCCGACCAGGATCTGATCAAGCAGGCCGCCTTCGATGCAATCGACTATCAGCGCGCCCAGTGGGCAGCATATGTAAAACTTTCCATGGATAAAGTCATCGCTGCCGGTTGCACGATCATCCCCGTTCCAGACAAGACCGAGTGGATAAAAACCGTACAGCCGATGTACAAGACCCAGAGCAAGGAAATTCAGGATCTTATCGCGAGAATCCAAGCTGTCAAGTAAAACACTGCGTTCGAGATTTGGCCGCGCGGGACGCTGCGCGGCCTTTTATGTTGCGCCTTGACTGTGCTCTTCCTATAATCGATATATGCGTGTGATCGTTCTCCTTCTTGAGGTGTGAAATGAAAAGAACGCTGATTACTATTGTGACACTGATTCACATCCTGCTCATAAACCTTTCCAAATTGATGATTGTCGCCATGCTGCTGCTGGTATTTGCCAATGTCGTGCTGCGCTATGTGTTCAACTCCGGCATTTATTGGTCGGAAGAAATCGCGCTCGTTCTGGAGGTGTGGTTCATTTTTCTTTCTCTGGGGCTCGGCGTCAAACATCGCCTTCATATTTCCATAAATCTGGTCAAGCGGGAATCAATGCCAGCTTGGCTCAACAAAGCACTCGACCTGCTCGCCGATATTGTTTTTATTATCGTCGGCGCAGTAATGGTTATCTATGGCATACGGCTGACGCAATTTACGATGCGTTCGATAATGCCGGCGACCAAATGGCCGGCTGGAATTCTCTATCTTGTGCTGCCGCTATCCGGATTTGTTGTCATTGTTGAAGCGCTTTTTCATATACTTGGCTACAACATGTTCGATGAAAAAATTGACGCATACCTTTCCGGCAAAGGCGGAAAGCTTGGAGATATCTTCAGGAGCGAATCATGACCGATCCAACTATTGCGACCGTCATACTTATGGGCGGTTTTGCGCTGCTTATGGTTTTGCGGGTACCGATCACTTTTTCGCTCGCATTGGCTTCCATTGCGACAGCGACATACCTCAATATTCCGCTTATGGCGATTGTTCAGCAAATGGTGCAGGGAGTAAAATCCTTCTCGCTGCTTGCTATTCCGTTCTTCATTATTGCGGGTGAAATGATGGGGCAAGGAGGTATTGCGGAAAAGTTGATCAATCTAGCGAATGTTCTGGTCGGCCGGGTCAGAGGCGGACTAGCCATGGTCAATGTATTTGACAGTATGTTCTTTGGGGGCATATCCGGCTCAGCTGTCGCGGATGTTGCTTCGACAGGAACAATCATTATCCCTCTCATGAATAAAAAAGGGTATGATGAAGATTTTTCGGTTGCCATAACAGTGACGAGTTCAACCCAGGGCGTTATTATTCCTCCCAGTCACAATATGATAATCTATTCGGTGGCAGCAGGGGGGGTATCCGTCGGCCGACTTTTCCTTGCAGGCTATGTGCCAGGTATGATGATTGGTTTTTCATTAGCGATAATGACATATATTATATCTGTCAAACGCAATTATCCCAAAGAGCGAAAATATTCGCTCAAAGAAAGTCTCAGGATTTTTGGTGACGCATTCCTTGGACTTATGACTGCGGTCATAATTATGGGCGGTGTTATAACAGGAATTTTTACGGCGACTGAATCAGCAGCGGTTGCAGCTATTTATGCGTTTATTATTACTTTTTTTGTATATAAAGAAATACCGCTCAAGGCATTTAAGAGCATCCTGTATAACACTCTTAAAACATTGACGATGGTAATGACATTGATTGCTTCTGCAAGCGCATTTTCATGGCTCATGGCGTATCTGCGCATCCCGGCACAAGCGACTGAATTTCTTATTTCTGTTACTGATAATAAAATACTTCTTTTGTTGCTTATCAATGTACTTTTGCTCCTGCTCGGGATGATTATGGATATGGCACCACTTATTCTGATTGTAACGCCGATTCTGTATCCTGTCGTTGTTACAAAATTAGGGCTTTCTCCCATACATTTTGGAATTATTCTAATGATAAATCTTGCCATAGGGCTGTGTACCCCGCCGGTTGGATCAGCGCTTTTTGTCGGATGTGCAATTGGCAAAGTCTCGATCGAGAAAGCCACTAAAGCTATGCTACCTTATTATTTAGCCATGGTTGTCGTATTGTTCTTGGTAACATATGTGCCGCAGATAACAATGTTTCTGCCAAATCTGCTCATGCCAGGCGGCTGATCCGATGAAAGTCTAGCAGCCGGCACAAGCTTGGGATCACTATAAAAGGAGCGCCTAGATGTCGTTTATCGAATCCCTTTTTGGTCTGCATAACAAAGTGGTTGTAGTGACGGGGGGTGGCGGTGCTCTGCCTTCTTCTATGGCTATCGCATTTGCAAAGGCAGGAGCCAAGGTTGCGCTGTGGGGGCGCGGCACACATCACCCTATGAGCCAGGCAGCGGATGAGGTTAAAAAGCATGCGGGCTTGCCTGCCGAGAGCAGCCAGGTTTTCGGCATTACGGTAGATACCGCATCGACGGACGCTTGCGAAAATGCCTTCGATGAAACAGTGCATAGTATTGGTATGCCGGATATTCTTCTCAATGGCGTAGGCGGCAACATGGGACGAAGCAGCTTTGTCGACTTCGACGAGAAGGTGTTTGAGGAAGTGCTGCGACTCAACCTCATGGCGGGGCTTATGGTTCCTTCGCGGGTATTCGCGAGGCGCTGGATTAATGCCGGTATCAAAGGCTCGATGATCAACATGACATCGATGGCCAGTTACAAGGGGCTTTCTGCCGTGTGGGCATACGACGCCGCAAAAGCGGGCGTGCTCAACCTTACCCAGGCGCTTGCAAAAGAGCTTGCACCATACGGAATTCGGGTGAATGCAGTTGCTCCGGGATTTTTCGTGGGCAACCAGAACAGGGCGCTTCTTTTCGATGAGAAGACCGGCGAGCTTACCCCAAGGGGAAAAGCGATTATTTCGCGCACACCTTTTGGGCGCTTCGGAGAATTCGAAGAACTATGGGGAGCCGTTCTCTATCTGGCGAGCGAGAAATCGGCAGGCTTTGTCACGGGGGTGAGTATCCCGGTGGACGGCGGATATTTGAGCGACAATATTTAGCTCTTAGTGCTCCGAAGCTTGTGCCGACTTTTAGGAAGGAGGAAACATGGCCCATTTTATCGACGAGAATTTTCTTTTAAAGAATGAGACAGCGAAGCGCCTCTTTTTTGGCACGGCAAAGGACTTGCCGATTATTGACTATCATTGTCATCTTTCGCCGAAGGCTATTGCCGAAGACAAGCCCTTCGATGACATTGCCCGTATGTGGCTTGAAGGGGATCACTACAAGTGGCGAATTATGCGCGCGAATGGAACCCCCGAATCGCTCTGCGCCGGAGATGGCCCTTGGGAGGAGAAGTTTGCTGCCTATGCAAGCGCGCTTACGAAAGCTGTGGGCAACCCCTTGCAGCAGTGGTCGCACCTGGAGCTTCGGCGAATTTTTGGCATATCGGAGGTGCTGACTCCGCACAATGCACTGAAAATCAGGGAAGAGGCGAACCGCGTCCTCGCGACTAAGAAAATCAGCCCTCGCTCGCTCCTTGAGCAATTCAATGTAAAAGTGATCTGTACAACCGATGATCCAATCGATGATTTGCACTGGCACAAGGCAATCGCGGATGAACAGCGCGCCGGTTCTGCTTTTCAGACAAAAGTGCTGCCTGCATTCAGACCCGACAAGGCCATGAATACCACCGACATTGCGGCATGGAATACCTATGTCGATGCGCTTGGCAAATCGGCGGGCGTCGAAATTGGCTCATATGCTGCACTTGCCGAAGCGCTCGCACGCAGACATGCATATTTCCATGCAATGGGGTGCCGGCTCTCGGATCACGCGCTTCTCGTGCCGGTTTTTATGCCAGCTTCCGAAAGCGAACTCGATGCAATCGTGCAGCGCGCGCGAAGCGGAACCGTTCTGTCAGCCAATGAACAGGCAAAACTCATGACAGGAGTGCTTTCACATCTGGCTCGTTTGAATGCGCAAAAGAACTGGACAATGCAGCTGCACATCGGTGCTCTCAGAAATGTGAATCATCAGCTGTTCAAGGCATTCGGCCCCGATGTTGGAGGTGATTGTACTTCCGATGAGCCGATTATAGCCCCTCTGGCCGCATTTCTCGGAGCGCTCGATAGTGAGAGGAAATTACCGAAAACCATTCTTTATTCGCTCGACCCTGCAAAGAACAACCCGCTTGTGGCGCTTGCTGTCAGCTTTACGGGTACATCCCCATTTGAAAGCGGCGCAAAGGGCTTCAGCCGGGCTTCGGGAACAATGCAAGTGCAAGTGCCCGGCAAAGTGCAAGTTGGCGCTGCCTGGTGGTTCAACGATCAGAAAGACGGCATGGAACGGCACCTCAAAGAATATGCGTCGGTAGGGCTTCTCGGGGCATGGGTTGGCATGCTGACCGATTCGCGCTCGTTCATGTCGTTCCCGCGGCATGAATATTTCCGCAGGCTCCTCTGCAACACAATCGGCGAATGGGTCGAAGCCGGCGAATTGCCAGATGATCCCCTATACACTGAATCCGTGGTGCGAGCCATCTGCTGGGAGAATGCGGCGAGCTATTTCGGAATGCTCTAGGATTCAGGTAGAGGCAAAAAAGTAGAGGCAAAAAAGCGCCCGTGCAGCCGAACCCGAAAGGGCCAGTCGCATGGGCTCATTTTTTGGTATCTTTTTGAGCGTACCTTTCTTTGGGACCTTTTCTTTAAAGATCTTTCTTCAGGCGCCGTACCAGCTCACTTCTCGGTTTCCGTCATGCCGGCGATGAACTGCTTCTGCATGATCACGACAACAAGAACAGGCGGCAGCATCGCAAGCAACGTCGTTGCCATGGCTATCTGCCACTCGATCTGCACGTCAGCACCGGACATCATTCGGTTGATACCGATGAGCAGAGTATAGAACTCGGGCTTTGTCGTAATAAGGAGCGGCCACAAATACTGGTTCCATCCATAAATGAACTGAATGACGAACATGGCCGCGACAGGCGTGCGGGTCATGGGAACTAGAATATGGCTCAAAAATTCCATTGGAGTGGCGCCATCGATTTGCGACGCTTCGGCGATTTCGCGCGGTATCGACATAAAAAACTGCCGGAAAAGGAATACCGCCGTTGCGGACACAATCATCGGCAGGATAAGGCCGGCATATGTGTTGAGCATGCCCAGGTCTGATATGACCTTGTAGGTTGGCATGATACGCACTTCGACCGGCAGCATCAGCGTGATGAAGATAGTCCAGAAGCAGAAGTTGCGCAGCGGAAACTTGAAGTAGACGATCGCGAACGCCGCCATGAGCGAAACTACAATCTTGCCGATGGAAATGCCCAGCGCCATGATGAGCGAGTTTTTCATCATGGTGAGAACAGGCGTGCCCATGTTCTTTGTTCCTTCGAACAAGGCTTGCCGGTAATTCTCAATAAGATGCGGCCCAATATTGAGCGGCATAGGCGCGGCAAGTATTTCCGCGCTTGTGTGCGAGGAAGCCGAAAAGATAAAGTAGATGGGGAATACGATTATTGCGATGCCAATCCACAGCATGATATGCGGGAATGTCCTGCGGATGAGTTTTGCGCGATGAGCGGCTTTGTTGCTGTTGTGTGTCAGTTCTGCCATTTTTTCTTCTCCCCCGCCTCAGTAGGTGACTCGCCGCTCGATGAAGCGGAACTGGAACACCGTGAGCAAGATAACCATGATCATCAGGATGACAGACTGTGCTGCAGAACTGCCGAGATCCAGATTGATGACACCATCACGCCAAACTTTGTAGACGAGAATTCCGGTCGATTTACCGGGCGCTCCCTGAGTAATTTGATGGATGATCGGGAATGTCTCGAAAAATCCATACACAAGGTTCATAACAAGCAGATAGAAAGTTGTCGGCGAAAGCATCGGGAATATGATCTTCCAGAAGCGGGTGGAAGGACTCGCTCCATCGATCTCGGCTGCCTCGATGAGGGTCGCGGGTACGCTCTGCAGCCCGGCCAGGAAAAACACAAAGTTATATGCCAGCTGCTTCCATGTTGCGGCAAGCGTAAGTAATAAAAATGCCTGGTTAAAATTCAGAAGGTACTGCCAGTCAACATGGAATGTGTGTTTTAGCATATATGCGATGACGCCGACATTCGGGTTGAACATGAACAGCCAAATGGCGCCGGCGACAAGTGTTGACACTGCATACGGCCAGATCAGCATGGTTTTATAGAACGATGCGAACCGGATTTTCTTGTTCGCCTGTATGGCGAGGAAAAGCGAAATCGTCATGGCACCGACAGTGATGCAGACCGCAAACGCGGTAGACACAGTAAATGATTGCCAGTAATCAGGGTCGATAAGAAGTCTCGAATAATTCTGAAAGCCGACGAAAATCATCCTGCCGCCGAATGGATCCTGTAGATAGAAGGATTGAAGGATGGCTTGTGCCGCAGGCCAGAAAAAGAAAATGAACACAATGACCATCTGCGGCAGCACGAGAATGTAGGGCAAAATCGGCGCTTTGAACTCATATTGCTTGGACATAGCGATTCCTGGTGTAAAGATTCTGTAACATAATAGTATACGAACTGCTCAGATCAGGTGCAATCCTCTGCATTGCCTTATCTGAAAAAGGCCGCCGGGTGGCGGCCTTCGAGATTCACCTTGACCATTGCTCCAATCCCCGGCGTTTTCTGAAAAACACCGGGGGAAGCTATTGTTTATTTATACAGCTTTTCGAATTCGCGCAGGGTCTTGTTGCCATCGCGGACCATCTTGTTGAGGCCATCCTTCACCGAGATCTTGCCGGCAAGAATGTCTTCCCACACCTGGTCTTCGATTTCGCGGATGATGTTGAAATTGCCAAAGCGGATGCCCATGGAGTTGGCGGTCGGTGCCTTGTTTAGAAGCTGCTTGATTGCGACTTCGAGGCCCGGGTTGGTTTTGTAGTACCCTTCCGATTTTGTCAGCTCATATGCGGCGTTCGTGATGGGCAGATAACCCGTTTCCTTGTGCCAGAGCGATTGGATTTCAGGTTGAGAAATGAAGTTAAAGAACTCGGCAACGCCCTTGTATTCAGCCTGGGGTCTTCCGTTGAATACCCAGAGGGATGCGCCGCCGATAATTGAGTTCTGCGGAGCACCGGGGACATCGGGATAGTAGGGCAAGCGTGCCACACCAAATTCAAACTTGCAGTTCGCTTTCATGTTGCCATAGCCGCCGATCGATTCGAAGTGGAGTCCAACGCGGCCTGACGTAAAGAGCGGGTTTGCCTTGTTCTCACGGCCGCCGTAAATGAACACGCCAGTCTTGGAAAGATCGTACATGTTCTGGAAGTGGCGGACGTGAATCGGGCTGTTGAATACAAGCTGGGTGTCGAGGCCGTCAAAGCCGTTGCTGCGGGTGCCGAAGGGCAGATTATGCCATGCGGAGAAGTTCTCGAGCTGGATCCAGCTGATCCAGTTGGTGGTGAATCCGCCTTCCATGCCGGACGCTTTCAGCTTCTTGGCTACCTCGAAGAATTCAGGCCATGTGACAGGCGGCTTCTCCGGATCGAGCCCGGCTTTGCGGAATGCATCCTTGTTGTAGTACATGACCGCGGTCGAGCTGTTGAATGGCATGGACAGCATTCTGCCATCCGAAGTCGAATAGTAGGACTTGATGGTCGGAATGTACATGTTCGGATCCCACTTCATGTTGTTTTCCGCCATGAGCTGGTAGACGGGTTTTATCGCATTCTTTGCAGCCATCATAGTGGCGGTGCCGACTTCATAGACCTGGATTATGGCAGGGGGTTGGCCTGCGCGGAACGCGGCAATACCGGCGTTCATCGTGTCGCTGTAGGAGCCCTTGTATACAGGGACTACTTTGTAGTCTTTCTGACTCGCATTGAACTTATCAGCAATGACTTGCACCATTTCACCGTTATGACCGGTCATGGCATGCCAGAACTCAACAGTTGTCTGGGCATATGCCCCGACAGCCATGAGGAGAACGGCCATCAAGAGAATGACTCGTTTCATTACTTTGCCTCCAGGATTCTGTATGATTTGCCGGATGAACTCCCAGCATATATTACACTAGATAGTTTACAGCCGCTTTGCTAAGCGCGCAATAGAAAGCTGCGAAAAATTTATTAAAGGTGGCCAGCAACTTGCTTCAGCCCTTCGTCCGGGAAATCCGTGATAATCCCTGTCACGCCCCATTGGATGAGCCGCTTCATATCTGCGGGGTCGTTTACTGTCCATGGCAGAACACCAAGGCCAGCTGCACGCACGGTCCTCACCGTCGCTTCATCGAGGTACTTGGCATTGGGATTGAGCGCTGCCGCTCCGATCTCTTTGAGCACGGAGACAGGATCTTCAATTGGCTTGTCAATGAGGGCAGCAACAGCGATCTCAGAAGCCGTTTTTTTCATTCGACGCAGATATTCATGGTTGAATGAAGAAACAAGCACCGAAGGAACCATATCGAGCTCTCTGACAAGAGCCGCAGTTTTCTCTACAATCCATGCGTCACACGCAAAGCCGGTGGCGTCTTTTATTTCGATATTTACGCGCCAGCCAAGGCGCTTGGTCAGCTCGAGCGCTTCACGGAGCGTGGGAATCTGCAAGCCGGCAAATGCCTGGAGCTCTTTGGCAGCGACTCTGCCCGATTTAATTTGCTTGAACGGATCGGTCAACGCATACCATGAACCCGCATCGAGCGACTTCAGCTCCGCAAGAGAAAAATCGTATACGGTCCAGGGCGACCGCTTCGGAAAGATCGATGCTGCATTTGTGGTTCGAACAAGCGTGTTGTCGTGAATGACGACAAGTTCTCCGTCGCTCGAGGCAGCGACATCGAGCTCCCACATATCAGCCCCGGCATCGAAGCCTTTCTGGGCTGAAACAAGCGTATTTTCCGGGACTATCCCGCGGAATCCGCGATGAGCGATCACAAGAGGTCGAGATGTCTGCATGATGATCTTCTCCATGGAAAGATTTGCTTGCATCGGCTGGTCAGGTTGCGCAAACGAAACGCTTGCGAACGAGAGCAGGAAAGCCAGAATACAGGCGATGCAATGTTTCATGAGCTTGATTGTAGAGCTTCTGGCTTTTTCGGGCAAGCCGAGGTACGTCAGGCTTGTATACCAAAGCCATTGAATATTAGGATGCTGAACGGAGAATGAAATGATAGCAGGCGATGGCAATGGAGCGCGCAAGTGGGCAATGCTCTCTTCTCGAAAAGTGTATGAATGCAATGTCTTCAGCGTTTTTGAAAGAGAAAGCCGCGGGCCGGATGGTCGCGTTGGCCGTTTTGCGGTGATGGAGGCGAAGGACTGGGCTGTGGTTGTTCCCTATGTGCGCACCGAGAATGGCACGTCTTTTTTGATGGTGCGGCAGTATCGGCATGGCGCGGATGAGGTGAGCCTTGAGTTCCCGGGCGGTGTCGTGGAGCCTGGAGAAGATCCGGCACATGCAGCAGCCCGCGAGCTTGCGGAAGAAACAGGCTGGGTTTCTGCACGAATTTTGCATGCGGGAACGGTGTTTCCCAATCCAGCGATTCAGGATAATCACTTTCATGTTTTTGTCTCTCTTGATCCGGAGCCGAAAGTGACACGAAATCTTGATTCAAACGAAATCATCGATGCGCATCTCATGCCTGCGGATGAAATACGGCAGAAAATGGGAACGGGCGAGCTGCGGCATGCTTTGATGGTGACTGCGCTGTTCCTTGCTGATAAATGCGTTGCAGCGCTCGGCGAAAAGCCTGCACGGCAAGCCGAGAGCTGAAAGCCTGATTATTCTTTGCTGTATATATCATTTCCTCGCGCGTCGATGGCTATGATCACCGGCAATGTTTCCAAAGTCGCGGCGCGTACCGCTTCCATTCCCAAATCTTCGAACTGAATAATGCTGAGCGATCGAATATGGTGCGCGGCGTTGAGCGCGGCAGCACCACCTATGGCTGCGCAGTACACGCCCTGGTGTGCTATAATTGCCTTTTTTGCTTCTGCGCCGCGGCTTCCTTTTGCGATGGTCACCACGGAGCCGCCCGCGTTCATGAATGGTTCAAGATAACTGTCCATTCTCGATGCAGTAGTGGGCCCGAATGCTCCTGTTGCATGCCCCGGCTTGGCCTCAATCGGTCCAGCATAAAAAACGGGCAAGCCCACAAACCAGTCAGGCAAATGCTTTTCTTTCTCCAGAATTTTGAGAAGCCTGGCATGGGCGGCATCGCGCGCGACGATTACCGGCCCGGACAAAGTTACAATAGTACCAGCATCGAAGGACCGAAGCTGAGCAAGCCAGTCCTGGCTGTTTTTCGATAGTTCGATATGCGGCGCTGCATCGAGGACATCCTTTGTTAGTGTTTCGAAGCTTGGGTACGAGTCTTTTGCATAATGAGCCAGCTTCTGTATAGCCCATCCTTTGGGGCCTGCGATGACAGCTATATGCCGGTTCGCGGCACAGGAGACTGCCACAGCGAGCGGCAGATTGGCTGCGTGGCGTGAAAGCCTGATTGCTCGAGTCGCAGCAGCGAGATGAACACCGCCCCACTGTGCTCCTATACCGCTTTCCTTCGCAATCTCGAGCATTTTTTCTTCCCAGAATCTGTCCCTCAGCGGCGTGCCATCGCCGCCAGCCGACTGTGGCAGGTTGTCGAGCAATCCGAGCGCGGCGAGCTCAGCAGTATACAGAGTCTCGCTTGGGCTTGTTCCTCCGAGGACCATCGCAATGGTGTATGGTGGGCATCCCGAAGGGCCAAGCGATTGAATTCGCTTGCGCAGCGTTTCCTCAAGCCGGTCCTGCCTCAATATCGCAGGGCTTTCCATAGTGAGCGACGTACGCGAGGTCGATCCGCCCCCTTTTGCGACGAATACAAGCGCGAGCGAATCACCGCGGACAGAGCGTATCTGAATGCCAGCCGGCAAATTATCCTTTGTGTTGCGCTCCTCGATCATCGATATCGGCCCAAGCTGTGAATTGCGAAGGCCTTCCTGGGCATATGCTTCAGCAGCGCCCCCGGCGAGCAAATCTTCGATCTCTTCATTATGTACAATGTCGACCTGGTCGCCTCGCCAGCCATACACAAGAGCTGTGCCTGTATCCTGACAAATCGGATACGTACCTTTTGCAGCGATACGCGCATTTTCCAGAAGGCTTGCTGCGACAAATTTTTCATTCACAGAAGATTCAGGGCTCTCCAAAACAGCAGAGAAAGCCGCCAGCTGGGACCTGGGCATCCTATAGGCGATGCGCGAAAATGCAAGCTTTGCACATTCACGGATGGATTCAGGCTCTAGAATGATGCGGCCCTTCGCCTGCAGCGGCCGAGGCAAGGCCAGAGGCTCGAACTCGCTTTCTGGACCGAACGAAATAAATTGCTCTATGGAAACATGCGGCATGGCTTTTGGCTCCATTTATGAGCGCGTGGCTCTATGCCAGAGGCGCATTGGCACTCTGCCAATCGAAATAGCCTTGGCAGGGCACATTTCATGGCAGCAAAAGCAGGTAATGCAGAGCTTGTCGTCGATTCGCACGATATGGGCTTTGTTTTTCGAATCGAGGGCGAGCGCGTTTGCAGGGCATATCTGCACACAGGCGCCACAACCAATGCATTTGTCTGTATGAAAAACAGGGCGGAGGCGGATGAGAGAGCCGGCGAAGGCGCGCATCGCATTCGGAATTGCGCCGAGCTTTCGACCGAGCTCGCTGTGATACGGCAAAAGCTCGAAACCCTCGTGCGATACGTCCTGCACCGAGAGCGGCGATATGGCAGGCTCAATTATCGCTTCGCTCTGGAGTGTTCTCCGCAATCCATCGGCGAGGTAAGGAATGAGCGCCGGGTCATATCCAACGCAGCGAGCTGCGATCCAGTCGAGCTTTGCAATGCTCTGCGATGCCAGTACAATTCCGAGGGAATACGGCGTGCCTGAACCCGGTCCTTCACCCTGCATCGCTACAATGCCATCCATGAACGTGAAACATCGCGGAATCGAGAGGGCGAGATCTACGAGCATTTCGCCAAATTCCATTACTCCGGGATATTGCATGTGCATTGCGCTTTTTGCAGTGCCGGGGATGAGGCCGAAAAGGTTTTTCATCGCGCCGGTGTAGGTCATGAGCCTGTGGTTCTTCAGTTTTGGTAAGTTGATGACAATATCGACATGCTCGAGCCATGTGGTCAGCGGTATGTTGCGCAGCCTTTTGCCATGATTGACTGCATGAGGAGACGCTTCGCGAAAATCGACCCATTTGCCGCCATTTTGCTTCACAGCGTCATAAATACCGGATGTTTTCGCCGCAAGCGCGCCAGGTTGCCAGCCGGGGGAATCTCCCACGAGCACTTCCTTTGCTCCCTGCGACAGAGCGAAACGAATGACGGCACCGACAAATTCAGGGTGTGTGGTTACTGCTTTTGCTGCAGGCGAGGCATTCAAGACATTCGGCTTTACAAGAACCGTTGCTCCGCGTACATCAGGGAAACCGGCAATCTCAGCGGCTTGCGCAATTATCGCGTCCAGTTTTGTTCTGTCATAGTCCTCACAGCGAAGCAGGGCTACATCAGCATGCGTTGCATCCATCAGGTATTTTCCTTAATTCCGTTTATTTAGCCCAGTATATGAGATACGCGCAAGGTCATCAAGGCGACGCAGGAAAAAGTAATGCTTGCAAAGTTGAAGCAAATGCTCATATAATGCGATATATTCTTGTGGAGAGGGTACCGCGCAGAATGGCTATACGACTTGATCGCAACAACTGGGTGTATTACATCGGAAGGGGATCGAATCTCCGCATACTATTGTTTTCGATTGGGTGCATGCTGTTTTTGCTTGGGTCGAGTTTCAGGCCTGCTCCAGGGCCTCTTTCAGCCCGCGGAGGCTCCGATGCAACTCCTTTCGCTGCGAGCGAAGATATTGTCATGCCCGAGCCGGAAGACAAGCTCGTCAAATATACAGTGTATGAAGTAAAAAGGGGCGACACCCTTTCGGGAATCGCAGCACAGTTTGATGTATCGCTCGATACGCTTATAAGCATTAACGCCTTTACTTCTGCCAAAGCGCTTAAGCCCGGCCAGCTGCTCAAAGTGCCCAATCAGTCGGGTATCGTGCACATTCCGACCAAGGATGCGACCGTGCAGGAAATTGCAGCTGCTTACAATATAAGCGCTGACAGAATTATCGATGCGAATGGACTGCTGACAGAGAATATTCATGCCGGAAGGCCTCTTTTTCTTCCTGACGTGCGGCTTCCAGCAGCCCAATTGCGGGAAATTGCTGGCACCCTTTTCAGATGGCCGGTAAGTGGCCGTATAACATCCTGGTTCGGGTGGCGCAAAGATCCGTTTACGGGCCGCCGCTCATTCCATAATGCGATTGATATTGCCGCTCCCTATGGCTCACCGATCAAGGCTCCCATGGATGGCAGGGTAATCGAAACCGGATATTCGCCGATTTTGGGGAAATATGTGATGATGTCCCATTCAGGCGGGTGGAAAACGCTCTATGGTCACATGTCTGAAATTGTGGTGCAGGAAGGACAGTATGTGTCGCAGGGCAGGACGCTGGGGCGCATCGGAACGACAGGTTACAGTACCGGTCCTCATGTGCATTTTGAAGTCATAAAGAACGGGAGCCTCGTGAATCCGCTCAACTATCTGCCCTGAGCGGATCTTTCGATGCAGTTTCTGTCCATGTTTTGGCCTATCCCCTTATATTTGACGCATAAGGAAATATCTGCTAGAGTGTCTCCATCATGAGAATCACGAAAGGCATCGCCGCATCTCCAGGCGTTTCGATTGCGCCGGCTTTTCTTTTTATGGACGATTCCGCCGATATCCCTCAGTATCACATCACTACGGCAGATATTCCGGCTGAGCTCAATCGCTTTCATGAAGCCTCCTTGCTCGCAAAACGCGAAATTGAGGCATTGCGCGACCGCGCTAAACTGGAAGCGGGAGAAGAGCAGGCTGGTATTTTCGATGCGCATCTCATGATGCTTGAAGACCCGGAAGTACTGGACCAGATTGAGCGTTCGTTGAACGAAAACCTTTTCAATGTCGAATCAGCCATTCTCTCGTTTGAAACGGAAATGGTGGACAAGCTTTCCTCTTCGCCAGATCCTCTCATCCAGGAGCGCGTGTCGGATGTCCACGATGTAATCAGGCGTATTCTTGGCCACCTTCTCAAAAAAGAAAGGATTTCGCTTGCAGATTTAGAAACCGAAGTAATTCTCGTGGCAAAGGACCTTCTTCCGTCGGACATGGTCGGCATGTCCCGCAGCATGATCAAAGGTATTGTCACCGAGTCTGGCGGCCGTACGAGCCATGCGGCTATTCTTGCGCGGGCATTCGAGATCCCAGCAGTGCTTGGCGTCGGTCCCAATTTTGTCGAGCAGGTCAAGCCTGGCCAATCCATCTATGTCGACGGCGACAAGGGCGTTGTTGCTATCGACCCGGATGAAATATTCATCCAACGCGAGAAGGCTGCCCGTGTTGCACGTATACAGCGGGAGAAAGAAAACCGGGAGCTCCGCTCGATTCCTGCCCAGACAAAGGATGGAACGCGGATTTCGCTCGTTGCGAATATCGAAATGCCGGATGAAGTCGCAAATGTCATCGAGTATGGGGCGGAAGGCATTGGGCTTTTCCGTTCGGAATTCTTGTTCCTTGGTGGGCATGTTCCTGGCGAGGAAGAGCAGTACAAGGCATACAGCAAGGTTGTGCAGGCGATGGAAGGCAAGCCGGTCATCATTCGCACGTTGGATATCGGCGGCGACAAGGTGCTTCCCGAGCTTGGCGCGATGGGAGAGAAGAATCCGCTTCTCGGATGGCGGGCAATCCGCTTCTGCCTTGAAAAAACTGAACTCTTCAAGACGCAGCTCAGGGCAATTCTACGCGCTTCCATTCATGGCAAAATAAAAATAATGTTCCCCATGATCAGCACCATCGATGAACTGATACGCGCGCAGGGGCTGCTTGCCGAAGCAAAGTGGGAATGCAAGGCGCATGGCTACGAGGTCGATCCGAATATAGAGACGGGCATCATGATCGAAGTGCCTTCAGCGGCGATATGTGCCGATGTGCTTGCCCGCTCCTGCGATTTCTTCTCGATCGGAACGAACGACCTGAGTCAGTACACCCTGGCGGTGGACCGCGGTAACCAGAAAGTGGCCTACCTCAACGAGCCGTATAGTCTTGCGGTACTAAGGCTTATCAGAATGACGATAGGGTATGGCGAACATGCCCATATCGGGGTGAGTCTCTGCGGCGAAATGGCGGCGGACCCCGCAAGTGCGGTGCTGCTGGTCGGCATGGGGCTCCGAAGTCTTTCGATGTCCGCCTCGGCAATTCCCGCGGTAAAACGCGCAATCATGTCGGTCACTATCGAACAGGCTACAGCGCTTGCGCATCAGGCGCTTTCCATGAACAATTCAGCGCAGGTCAGCGCACTGCTGGCATCCAAGCTTTCTCTATAGGATTTGTATGAACAAAACGTCGCAGGAAGACAGGCAACGCCAGAAACCAAAGAGCATCAAAAGAAAGACAAGTGCAGACTCAAACGCGCCAAAACGCAAACAGACCAGTGCCCCGGCCGCCTCACGGATAAATGAGGAAGCTGCGCTGCCTGCCTTCCGCTACGAAAACTTGCCCCTTGTGGTGCTGGCCGGAAGACCGAATGTCGGCAAATCCACGCTCTTCAATCGCCTTTTAGGAAAACGAAGAGCGATTACCGACCCGACGCCAGGCGTCACTCGGGACCCCATCGAGGAGGAATGCGAACTCAGAGGAACCGACAAAAAGGTCATTGTGGTGGACACTGGGGGGTTCAAGATTGAGCGCGAGGGGCTGGATGAGCTGGTGGTTGCACGCACGCTGGCATATATCGAGCGGGCGAATCTCGTGCTTTTTATGGTGGATGCGATGGAGATCACGCCCGAAGATGAAGAGTTTGCGGAATTTTTGCGACCGTACGCGAAAAAGCTGATCCTTGTGGTGAACAAGGCAGACAGCCCCGAGCGCGATGCGCTTGTGTGGACGCATGCAAAGTGGGGGTTCGATCCGGTTCTTTTCATTTCCGCCGAACACAACCGCAATATCGATGAGCTTTCGGAAGCTATTGCCGCGCGCCTCGATTTTACTTCGGTTCGGGCGGTCGAGATCGAGAAAGCCGACATCCGCATCGCAATCATGGGCAAGCCGAACACAGGCAAGTCGACGCTGCTCAATGCGCTGTTGGGGCAGGAAAGGAGCATTGTTTCTTCCGAACCAGGCACGACTCGGGATATTGTGGAAGGTCGCTTTACATGGAAGGGCAGAGGAATCACGGTCCTCGACACCGCAGGCATCCGCCGCAAGAAAAAGGTAACCGACAATGTCGAATATTATTCGGTGACGCGCTCCATCGCGGTAGTGAACCGCGCGGATATTGTCATTCTGCTGATCGACGCGGAAGAAGGGCTTTCGGACCAGGACAAGAAGATTGCAGCCTTTGCAGTGGAAGCAGGCCGGCCGGTCGTGTTCGCGCTCAGCAAATGGGACAAAATGCCGAAGATGAAAAATGCCTTCGAAGCGGCGCGCGACCGTCTGCGCTTCTTTTTCGGGCAGATGGCGTTTGCGCCGGTCGTCGCAATTTCCGCCAAAGAAGGGGAGGGCATCGACAAGCTCATGTCAACGATTATTTCGCTGTACAGCAAGTCGAACAGGGCGATCGAGACAGCCAAGCTCAATCAGGCGGTCGCGCGCTGGATCGAGGAAACCCCTCCGCCAGCCGGCCCCCGCACCCGTTTCAAACTGCGCTACGCGGTACAGGCTTCCATGAACCCCCAGCGTTTTATCTTTTTTGTGACGCGCCCCGAAGCGGTTGCCGAATCCTATCGCAGTTTTCTCAAGAACAAACTTCGACTTGAGTTCGGCCTCGATGGCATTCCGATACAGCTGGAGCTGAGGGCCTCGCACAAAGACCGCATGCGGAGCTGATGTATGCCATATTTGAGCATCGGGCAACTGGAACGGCTTATCTCAGTCCCCGCTTCGACATTGCGTTTTTGGGAGAAGACTGTTCCGTTCCTGACGCCTATGCGGAGCAAATCGGGACGCCGTACGTATTCGCTTTCCGAGGCAGCGCTTATTGCGCGGCTCAAGCACCTTGCGCTCGACAGGAAATTCGGCCTTCGCCAGGCGCAGCAACTTCTTGAATTCGAGCTTCTATATGGCGATCAGGACATGCGGGCACAGATCAATGCGCTGCGCGACGAAATTTTGCTGCTCGTTCTGGATTGCGAGAAATGGCAGGAAGAGTTTGAGGAAATTAGAGCCGCCATCAGCTCTGGGAAGGAGTTTTTCAATGGATCAGAAAATCAAGCGCTTGATGGAATTCATTGATGCGTCGCCGACGCCGTACCATGCCGTCGACAATCTTATCGGAATGCTGGATGCAGCAGGCGCCCAGCGACTCGATGAACGGCAGGTTTGGCAGCTCGAACCAGGAGCGATGTATTATGTCAGTCGCTCCGGCAACTCGCTCATTGCTTTCAGAATGGGATTGCGTTTCTCGGGCGATACCGGATTTTTATTGGCAGGAGCCCATACCGACAGCCCTTCGCTCAAGTTGCGACCGGAAAAACAACTGAAATCCAAAGGCTATCTGAGGCTTGCGCTTGAATCCTATGGTTCGCCGATTCTGTCAGGTTGGCTCGACCGGCCGCTTGGAGTCGCTGGCAACGTGGCGGTTCGCGAAGGCAGCGATATTCATTCGCGTCTCTTTGTAAGCGATAAGCCTTTTGCGGTGATTCCCAATCTTGCGATTCATCTGAATCGCGAGATCAATAAAGGGTTTGAATATAATCTTCATCAGCAGATGCCGGCTGTGTTCGGGCTCGCTCGTGCTGAGAATCAAGAGGAAAGCCAAGCCCGGGGCTCTCATGCGGAGCGCGAAATTTCCGAGATTCTGGAGCGAATCGGCGAGCAAATGGCAGTAGACCCTGCAAATATAGTATCGGCGGATCTCCGATTGTTCGATTACGGTCCATCCCAGATCATCGGAGAAGAGCTCATCAATGCTCCGCGCCTCGACGACCTTGCCGGCTGCCTTGCAGTGATGGAAGCCTTCAGCGCTTCCGAAGCGCAAGAAGCAACCCAGCTTGCCTGCTTTTTCGATGCGGAGGAGATTGGCTCAATGACGCCCGGCGGTGCGCAATCGGCATATCTGCGCGATATTCTTGCAAGGATTGTTCTTGCCTCGCGCAATTCTGGCCAGGATTTCTACCGGGCGCTCGCAAATTCAGCATGCATTTCAGTAGACGCCTCGCAAGCATGGCATCCGGGCTACCCGGAAAAATTCGATGAATTCTATACGCCAGTTCTTGGGAAGGGCATCGCTGTAAAGTCAAATGCCAACATGAACTATGCTACCGATTTCACTTCTCTGCAAATTGCGGAAACCGCCGCCGCCAAAGCGCACCTTCAGATTCAGCGCTATATGGCGCGCGCCGACATCCAGCCCGGCAAAACAATCGGCCCCATAACCGCAAGCCGCACCGGCATTTCGACGGTCGATGTCGGGCATCCGATGCTCGCTATGCATGCAATTCGCGAGACAATCGCCGCTTCCGATCATCTCGACATGATTGCGTTCCTGCGCGCCTTCTATTCCTGAGCTTCCTGTTAGGGGTCGCCTTAGCTAGTGCTCCCAACCTTGTGCCAAGGGCAGGGGGCATATGGCGCGGGTGCGTGAATGCGCTCAGCCATCATTCTTCCCTTGGCAACAAAAAAGGCCGCCCACGCGGGCGGCCTTTTTCTTTGTAGCATCAAACCTTATTTTGCCAAGGGCTGATAGGTCTTCTTTGCATCCCATTCGCCTTGACGCACTTCGCCCTTGATGCTCGGGATCTTGAGGATCTGTCCGGGGAAGATCAAGTTCGGGTTGCTCGGATCTTTGAAGGTTTTCTTGTTCGCTTCATAGAGTACCGGCCACTTGTACGGGTTATTGTAAACGAACGGATACTCGGCAATTCTCCAGAGGCAATCTCTGCGCTCGGGGATGAGCCGCACCTTGTAGGTCGCTGGCAGCGGCGCGAATTCATCGATCTGCATCAATGTCCAGTATGCCTGATTTGCAAGGTTCTTGGCGCGGACATAGTCAGCAGCATTGTAGGCGGTATTCGCATCGGCAAGCACTTCGCTGCCCTGTTTGTAGAGATCAGGATAGTTGTTCTTCGCGTTCTTGGAAGTGGCCCAGTCATAGCGGTCTTTTGCCTGACCGAGCGCTACTTCGGCGTCTTTCTGGTTTTGAGCAATTTTCGCCTGATTCTCTTTTGCGGCACGTTCGGCTGCGACTCTTGCCTCGAAATCTGCGGACAGCGTCGAGAGCACTTCTTTTGCAAGTGTGGTCGCCGGAGCGTACCTTTCGACCTCATAGGCCTTTTCAGACGCTGTCATCGCCGCAGATGCGCTGTTGTATTCTGTCGGGTAGTCGGCCTTGATGTTCGCCTGATTCGCCCATGCCATGCGCGCTTGCGCCTGTGCCATAACTGCTTCGGCTTCGGCCTTGTCGCGGGCAAGCTGCGCTTTCGCGGCTTGCTCTGCATTCACCTGCGCTATGAAATCATCTGAAAGAATGCGGATAACATCGTTCGCCAGGCTTGTGGTGGCATCGTACTTGTTCTCGCTGTACGCGGTATCGGCTGCTTGCATCGAGGTGCTCGCATCGCGGTACTCATCGGGGTAATCCGCAACCAGATTGACCTGGTTTGCCCATGCCATGCGGCTGTGTGCTTTGCCAAGCGTGTCGGCTGCTTTACCAGCTTTTGCGATTTCGTCTTGCATCTGCTTTGCAGCTCGTTCGCTCGTCACCTTTGCTTCGAAATCAGGCGAAAGCGTCGAGAGCACTTCTTTTGCAAGTGTGGTTGCCGGAGCGTACTTCTCGGCTTGGTAAGCCTTTTCGGCAGCTGTCATCGCCGCGGACGCGCTGTTGTATTCTGTCGGGTAGTCGGCCTTGATGTTCGCCTGATTCGCCCATGCCATGCGCGCTCGCGCCTGCGGCAGCACCTGGTCTGCCTCGGCCTTGTCGCGGGCAAGCTGCTCTTTCGCGGCGCGGTCGGCTGCTACCTGGGCCTGGAAGTCATTCGAAAGGATGCTCGAAACTTCTTCGGCTTTCTGTTTGGAAACGACATAGTCTTCATTGCCGTAGGCCACATAGGCGCCTACCATTGCGACGCTCGCGCTCTTGTACTCATCCGGATAATCAGTGCGAACGCTGTTTTCGTTAGCCCACGCCATGCGGGCTTCGGCATCACTGATCGCGACATCGGCAGCCTGCTTGTTTGCTGCTTTCAGACGAGCTTCCTCTTCTGCCTGGGCGGCCTTGGCCTTTGCTGCTTCTCTGGAAGCAAGCACTTGCTGCTGGAATTCATCGGAAAGGGTGGAGGATACTTGTTCAGCAAGTGTCTTGGCTGGCACGTATTTCTCTATTTCATATGCTTTTTCAGCAGCAGCCATGGAGGAAGAAGCGCTTGCGTATTCTTTCGGATAATCATCTTTGAGCTTTACCTGATCGGCCCACGCGATGCGAGTTTTTGCATCGGCTATGGCCTGATCGGCAGCTGCCTTGTCTTTTTCGAGCTGTTCAATGCGGGCTTTCTCTCTTATCTGGGCTTCCTGCTGTACGAGATTGTCCGAGAGGCCGATATAATTGGCTACTTCATTCGTCTCGAATATCGCATCAGGATATTGCAATTCTTCTTTAAGCGCTTTGGCCTTGCCCAGATGCTCGGCAGCAGCGGTCAGGTAGATGTTTTCTTCGAGACCAAGTTCGGATGCGCGGTCTTTTGCATCGGCAAGATTGGACTCGGCTTTGGCAATTGCCTCGGCGACTTCAGGTCCTCTGGCTGTGGCGGCGTCGCGGGCTGTGCCGAAAGCGCTTGCTGCATCCAGATACCATGAGTAGGCGCTCACATAACTGCTATCTGCCATATTCTTTTCGGCTTCTGCCAGAATATCCAATGCCTGCTGATATTCATCGGGCGCATTGATATCGGCCTTGACGGACAGCGCCTCTTGCTGTGCGCTTGCAGCCTTGTCCTTGCCTTCGAATGCGCGTAGCTCTGCACCTTTGGAGTCAACGAAGGAATAATATGTCTGCGCTTCTTTCAGGGCTGCTGTTGAGGCGGCAATGTCATCGAGCGTGCCTTTTGCCCAGAGATCCTGCGCTTCTTTGTACTTTTCCTCACCCATTGTGAAGTACATCTGGATGCTTTCGTACTTGGCGTAATCGTTCTTTTCGATGTCGGAGCGGAGGCTGTTCACTTGGGCTGCAGCGGCGGAATTTCCAAATGCTGCTGCGGCGAACTGATACGTGGAGATCGCTTGCGCGTAATTTGATGCATCCGCGAACATCGCTGCCTGCGAATAATATTGCAGACCAGCATCATACTGCGTCGGCGCCTGGATCGGTGCATCGACATTCATCGCAGCAAAACGCATTTCGTCGGCAGAATCCTTTTCTACACCTGCGCGGAGCGGCATTCCTTCCTGGATGAGCGAATCCCATGTCGAAACGAGGTGTTCAAGCTTCTCCTTCAGCGGATATGCTTTTACGCCATCATAGGTTGCCGGGGTTTCGACGAGGTCTTTGTATTCGGCGGAGACCGCATCGTGTTCCCTGTTCGCTTCGAGGAATTTGTCGGGCAAAACTGAACCGAGCGCGAAGTCTGTCGCTTCGGTTTTCAGGGTATTGGCTTGTGCAAACAGGTTCTGCAGTTCATATTTTTCTGCAGAAGGTTCTTGCGGAACTGGAGTCTGAGGTTGCGGCTGGCCACCCTGGGTAACCGTCGGGGGTGTTTCTGTTCCCGTCGGCACCTGACCAGTGTTAGTGGCACATGAAGCAAAAATCAACGCCACTACCACCAGCAAGGGAAGAAACCGTCTTAGAAATTTCATTGCTACCCTCCTGGGATATTTCGGTCTTTTATTCAATGATATATCCATATTTCGTTCAAGTAAACAAGCAAAACAAAATTTCTTTGCTGCGCGAGCCTCCTTTTTCTCTATATCTGACTCTTTGAGCCAATACTATAACAATACACATTAATTATAACACTTTGAACCATTGATATCACACAGAACAAGCAAAAAATCGCAAAAATGACTTCTTTATCAGTTATACTATCGGCAGGAGTCGAATATCATATGAGAGCGAACGCAATTTGCAGACCCCACATTTCGGGAAGGAAGTATATTCGAGCTGCCTTTATCGGGGCAGCAGCGCTTGCATGGTTGATGCTGTGGGCCGGGTGCAGCTATTCACGCTCTTTTCCTGCTGGTTTTGTCCGGTTTGCATCGCAGCTGGATGCGTGGGAGAACCGGAGCGAAGGATTCTGTCTTGTCCTCGTGTCGAGCAGCGACAGGGCGCAGGGTTTTCTTGAGTGGAATTCACAGGGCATCTATGGGCGGATTGTTCAGGCTCAGAAAAATGGCAACACCGTCGCTATTACATTGGGCGATGGCGGCATGAACGGCCTGCAATTGTCGATCTTTCTAAAAAGAAAGAGTATCATCGCTGAATACCTTCCCAAAGATAAAAGCGCCTTGCAGCCTTTCAGAATAGAAGCATGGCACGTCTCTTCTGAAGAAGGCATGCGCGTGCTTGGCGCCACATTTGCTGAAAAGCTGCCAAACGAGCGCGCTCTGTCGCTTCGCCTTCAGTATGTGAGCGCACAGGATGCTGCGCGAAGTCGTATTCTCGATGAAATCTTGCGCCGGGGCATGTCTCTTTACAATATGGCTGAGCTTAGACTTGCACAGCAGAAAGAAGCAGCTGTAGCAGTCCAGAATCGGGCTCCGCCGCCGCAGGAATACGAGGAAATAGAATATCCTGTTTTTATTTCGGACCAATATTTGAGCATTGCCACTCAGCATTATCTTTTCGACGGAGGAGCGCATGGGGCTGCATCGACGACATTCGATATAATCGATCGCGCGAAAGGAAAACGCTTGAGCGCGCAGGATATTTTTGCAGGCGACTGGAAGGCTGGGCTGAAGCCGCTTCTTGCAGCAGAACTCATGCGGCAGAGCGCATTCTGGGGAAATAGCGGGCAAGAGGCCGATCTGAAGGCCCTCGGCCTATTCGAGTCCGAACTCTACCCTTCAGATGACATATTTGTCTGTGCGGGCGGGGTCGGGTTTCAATATGATCGATATCAGATTGCCCCATGGTATATGGGTGAATTTATTATTGTATTGCCTTGGAATGAATTGACGCCTTATCTAAGCCTGGCTTTCAAGATCCCGCAATAAAAAACCGGGCGGTGTATGGTCCGCCCGGCTCTTGGCAAAATCTGATCAGTACAGCTCAACGCTGCTGAATATTGCGCGACTCAGTGCTCGCCCGGTCCTCGGGATATCCCCTGTCAGGCCTTCTGCAAGCTGACAGTCCAGGATTTTTCGCCGGCTTCGACAGTTATGCCATCTTTGGGCTTGGTCCATTCGATTCCGACAGCAAGCGTTTCTTCCGCGACAAGCTGGCTGAAGCGCTCGAGGGCAGTATGCAGCTCATCGTCGCCAAAGAGCGCAAGCTTGATGCGATCGGTCACCTCCAGCCCGGCTTCCTTGCGCGCATTCTGGATGCCGCGGATCAGGTCGCGCACATAACCCTCATACAAAAGCTCCGGAGTGATGGTCGTGTCGAGGG